>ULNB01045648.1_pt1 | contig 13689 bp, 7 predicted proteins | sample 1951811 | NCBI WGS metagenome assembly ULNB01 (sample SAMEA4835566, study PRJEB28245) | human gut metagenome | biome: gut microbiome; material: fecal sample | place: Denmark | collected 2008
AAACTGAAGCCTTCGCGCTGCAGGCGGTTGAAGCCATCCGAGCCAAACCTCTCCTTATAATACTGGAGATAATCCCAGCGCATCTGGTCGACAACGATCCCCACTACCAGTTTAGGGCGTTGCTGTGCCTGTGCGGCAGCAACGAAAGATAATAGACTTAATACAATGATTCCTAACTTTTTCATGCCCGCAAAAGAACGAAAGAGATATTACAATTCCGTTTCAGGCAAATGACATCATCTTGAAAATCATCACGTTGCGTCCCTGTAATCACTTTGTAAACCCATCTTAATATCTTCGTTTTGGGGTTGCAACGGTTTCCACATACCCGATCTCTACTTTTGCAGCTGTTTAAACAAGCATGAATAAAAGTACGGTATGAAAAGATTTTTGTTGTCAGTGGTGATTGGGATCGCTTGTACGTCACTGCTGAATGCCAAGTCGCTCAGTGGCGTGGTGAAGGACCACAAGACTGGCGAGCCTCTGATTGGGACGGTCGTCGAGGTAAAAGAACTGAAGGATGTCAGGACGACCACGGGATTAGACGGCACTTTTGAACTGAAAGACTTGCCCGAGACGGGCAAGTACACTCTCGTGATTACTTATGTAGCGTATAAGACCGTTGAGGAACGTGTCGACCTATCCGCTTCTTCTCCCCTTACTATCCAGATGGATGAGGACACCAAGGAGCTGGGTGAGGTAGTGGTCAAGGGCTTTCGGTCGAGAAACAACGACCGCAGTGCCATCGACTTGGAGAAGATGTCTGGCACCGTGACCAATGTCCTCAGCCAACAGAGCATTCAGCTCTCTCCCGATGTCAATGTGGCAGGAGTGCTGACGCGTGTCTCTGGTGTCACCATGGAGCGTGATGCCTCAGGACAGGCTTCGTATGCCATCCTCCGCGGTATGGACAAACGGTATAACTATACGTTGGTCAACGGCGTGAAAATACCGAGTCCAGATGACAAGAATAGGTATATTCCTCTGAATATCTTCCCCTCCGACCTGATGGATCGCTTGGTGGTTACCAAATCCCTTACTGCCGACATGGAAGGGGATGCAGCCGGCGGCGTGGTGGACATGGTGATGAAGGATGCCCCTTCCCATTTCCAGTTGCAGGCGAACGGTGCCATTGGTTATAGCGACTATTTCTGGAAAGGCAACCGTGACTACCTGACTTCCGATCGTAGCGATGTCACGAAGAAAGCCCCCTACGAGGCGTTTGGTCCCGATTACAAGGCATCAGCATCAGACTTCAAGGACGGAGCGACGCGGATCAGTAGCCATTCGATGCCTGCTCCCAACTTCATCGGTGGCTTCTCCGTGGGTAACAGATTCTGGAACAAGCAGTTAGGCGTGATCCTCGCAGGAAGTATCCAGAACACTTTCCGTGGGACGGAGCGTACGTACAACTCGGTGAAGATGGCATCGGGCGAGCAGGCCATGTATATCTACCAACTTCAGCACCGCTATTATTCCATCCATGACCTGAACGGAGGATTGCATGCCAAGTTTGATTTGTCCTTGGACAAGCATAAGCTGGAATGGTATAACATGCTCATCGGTTCGCGTTCCAACAGTGTCAGGTATAACAACTCGGTGAATACCGAATATATTTCCGACACGGAATATACCCAAGACGATGAGACCCGTTCGATGTCGCAGACGCAATCGATCTTCGCGACCCAGTTAAAGGGCACCCATCATCTGACAGATGACCTGACCGTCGACTGGTCGGGAATCTATTCGAAGGCAACGGAAAAAGACCCCGACCGCGTCTACCTGACCCTTACGAATACGGTCGCCACCGACGGGACAATAGAGAAAACCCTTCCCAAGAGCATGGAACGGCGTTTCCAGCATAATGATGACAAGGATTTGGCGGGATACATCAACCTGAGCTACGACACGCATTTCAGCTCTTCCACGGATGCCCTGTGGAAGGCAGGCGGCCAGTATCGCCGGAAAGAACGCTCCAACCGCTTCTATTCCTATCAGTTTAACCCTTCGGATATCTCCCAACAGCTCTCAGGAAATGGTTTCGACCAGTTCGGCGAGATCAGCTGGACCTGTCGTACACCCTACTCACAGGCATCCCAGCTCAACTATGACTCCAAGGAGTTCATCGGAGGTGTCTATGCCATGGTGACCTTGCGCAGCTCCTTCGGCGAGCTTTACGCCGGCATGCGTGGTGAGCATACCAACCAACGCTATACGATGTTGCAGAAATTCCGTACAATGGGATCGTTTGGAGAGCAAAGCTACTGGGATTGGATGCCGTCTGCCTATCTGAAATGGACCCCAACCCCTAAGATGAATGTGCGCCTGTCTTATTACCGGAGCATCAACCGCCCGGGATTCTACGAGATCGTTCCATACCAGATCATGGGTGAGGAATACATGGAGATTGGCAATCCTGAATTGAAAAGGGCACGCATCGACAATGTCGACTTGCGCTGGGAGTGGTTCCCTTCACCCACGGAGCAGGTGATGGCAGGCGTGTTCTATAAATACCTCCGGGATCCTATCGAACAGATGTTTGTCTCTGCCAGTGGGAAGATCGGCAGTGGATCTGATGCCTACTACATGCCAGATAACCTCGGAAATGCGAAGAACATGGGATTCGAGGTAGATGTCATCAAGTACATCCGCCATTTCGGCGTGAAGGCAAACTACACTTACACCCATTCTTCCATTACGACTACCAAACTACAATATCAGAAGGGGAGTGCGGAATATGAAAAGAATGTCACGCAGAAACGCCCGTTGGTCAACCAAGCACCCCATACCGCCAATGTCTCCTTGCTCTATAAGGACACGGAAAATGGTTGGAACGCACAGTTGTCAGCTTCCTATACCGGCAAGAGACTGGCCTTGGTATCTCCCTACAAGGATGCCGATCAGTGGGATAAGGACATGTTCTCGTTTGACCTGAGTGGGGAGAAGAAGTTCCATAACGGGATCAGCATCTTCCTCAAGGTCAATAACCTGATCAATACCAAGCGCGAGCGGTATCTGAAAACGGTCAACGAGAGTAACCTACAGTATGATGGACAGAAGAGCGACCGCACCATCATCGGTACTTATCAATATGGTCGCACCTTCCTGTTAGGTATCAGGTACACATTATAAAATCAAGAATCAAATCAGAATATGAAAACAAATATTTTCGCAATCCTGCTTGCCGTCATGGCAGGAACCCTTCTCACTACTTCCTGTGAGAATGATAATATCAATCCTTATGACTATGTCAATAAGGGTGGTTCAGAGGTAACAGGCTCCGACAGCGTGTTTACTACCAGCCTGGCACAATATCCCAAGAACTCCATCGTATGGACTCATGACACCACGCTGACCGGAAGCGTCGAGATACCAGAGGGAACGTCCCTCTATATCGAACAGGGCGTGACGGTAACCTGTAAATCAGATGTGCAGGTACCGATCGAGTTGGTCGTGTTAGGCAATCTCTATTGCATGGGAACGGCAGAGAAGCCAGTGACCTTCACCTCCGACAGGAAGCAGCCTGCCGACTGGGGTGGCATCATCTGTGGATACAATGCAGGCGAGGTAGTGCTCTCGCATGTGGACATCGCTTATGCCGGGGCTACTCCTACGGAGTCGTCCTACTCTTATCAGAACCGACTCTTCAAGACAACGATTGACGGTGGCGTGCCCGCATTCCACTTCTGTAATGTCAAAGGGCGGTTCGTGGTCGCTGACTGTTACTTCCATGACAATTACAATGACCAGACCTATTTTACGGGAGGTAATGGCGTGATCTGCCATAATATCTTTGCCGACAGCGGGAATGCGGCAGATGGCGGTGAAGCCATCAATGTCAAGTCAGGCTGTAAATTAGATATTGCCTATAACCTTATCTATAATGCCTGCACCAATGCCTTGAAATTGTCGAATGCGGGGAACAACGACTCGATCCCTCTGACCGAGATGGCTGTTTATAACAATACGATAGTCAACTGTGGATGGCGCCGCTCGAAGAACAAGAAGGGTGGAAGCATCTGGGTTGAGAAAGCCACGAAGCCAGTACTTGTCAACAACCTTGTCTATGATTGCCGCTTTGGGTTGAAACAACCGAAGCAAGATGGCGCTGACATGGAGAACAGTGTGCTCACCCCGAACTATTATTATGCTTCCACGGAGATAGGAGTGAAACAGATGGCAAACGGTGCCAGCTTGGGCATCTGGCTCGACACAGACTTCCATAGTTCCGTTGCCGGTGAAGGAGACCCACTCTTCAGTCGCTTCTCCCAGAACCCATCCATGAACATCAACTGCGAGGTGGATGATACATCGAAAGGAGCACCCCTTGCCTTTGATCCTTCCTGGGATTTCCACTTGGCATCAAACTCCCCGGCACTGACGGGCGGAAAGACGAACGTAACCCGTATGTTCCCATCCGGATTGGCGTTCTTCGGCATGAAAAAGGTAATCTTCCTGAATACAAGCAACGATCAGGACTATTACTTCTCCTGTCCTGCCGCCGCTTCCTATTTCGGAGCCTACGCTCTTCAATAATAAATCTTTTTATACCAATTCATGAACAGAGGGTGTATCAAAATTCTGGTGCATCCTCTTTTTCATGTCAACCTCGTGTCAACCTTTGACAACCTAAAAACAGGTTGCAAGCCCGATAAACACTGGGTTTTGACAACCTGTCAACCTTTTCACAAAAAAAATACTGTGGAATATAAAATTGTTGGCTTTCGCCCACCTTTTCTCGCCATGGCAGAGCTCAAGGGCAAGCTTGGCTCTGCTCATCTGGCTTAACGAAAACGTATAGGAAAAGAAGCCCACAGGTAAGACCTTTTGTCAGTACAAAGCAGTAGCCGTGCGATTCAATCATACGGAAAGAGGATGCATCAAAAAATTGATCACCCTCTTCCTTTTTGTTTATTTCCTTTTGGTTAAGGTGTATAAGACCTTTCCTTCCTTGTTGATCGCATAGATATTCAGTACGTCCTTCTTGACAGAGATGACAGAGAATCCCGTGGAGGGATCACACCATACCGTCCCTTGGGTGGGCTTGACCGGACGGGAAAGGGCAGCGGCACTGTTCACCCAATAGTCAATCTGATCCTTAGGCATCTTGATATACTGGAAATTATGGATGTGTCCGCAACCGTATACCGCAACATTCCGATAACGTTTCAATACGGGAAGCAAGTATTTCTGCATGTCCAGACGCTCGTTTGCCTTTTTCCCAGTTTCCGCATAGATCGGGTGGTGTCCTACGCAAATCACCCAGTCCTCTTTTGCATTCCTCAATACGCCGTCCAGCCAGTTCAGCTCAGGCTCCCTGTCCTGTCGGTGAGCGTCGGGATACATCAGGGAGTCGGTACGGTAAGAATCGATGAGAGGCGTGGTATCAAGGAACACAATCCGCAGGGTGCAACCGTCTTCGTTAAACACCTTTGTATAATACCTTGCCGGCATCATCCACCGACGGCTGACCTTAGCATAGTCTAAAACAGCCTGTGTGTTGCCACGATATTCATGATTGCCCAATAAAGGATACCAAGGCAACATCAGTTCTGGATGGGAATAAATGAACTCGTAGTTGGTCATCCATAGGGGATCACGGGTTGACTGTACCCCGTAGAAATGGTGGACGTCACCTACGGCAATGACACATTCCGGACCAATGGCTTCCGCCATGTTCCCCATGAGCTCGGCAATGGGCTTTTGGTCGTAATAGCCATTCCTTCCCATGTCGTTGCACCAGAAAACATTAATACTTCCCTTTAGCTTTTCCCAAGCCGCTACGTCTTGAGCATGAAGTCCTGGGACCACCATCACGCATGAGAGCAGTAACACAACTGCTGCCACGATTTTTCTTACTTGATTCATTTCCTTCATTATTTTAATTACTTGATTGAATGCTGAATATCTCCTCTTATGGGCGATGTGCACCTACGAGCAATGTCTATAATGAGCAAAATTAGGTAGTGGATATTACATTCACGATACAATCGGGTCACAAAACGGATAAATTCATCTTGCGAAAGATGTCCCATCATTCTTAGTCCCTTGGTTGTGTGCACTTGCTTCTGTACATCCCCATGGAAACGGCTGTAAAAACATTGTAAAAAGGTTGTAAAGGATTCCTTATTGGGTAGCAACTGCCTTGTAACAAAGTCATTTTATCTTTGCCAGTGAATTTTAAGCAGTAGTTTATGACAAAGGAGAAAAGGGGAATTTTGTTCACATTTATATTGCTGATGATCGGTATCGTCAATGGGTACGCTCAGCAAATCAGTGGGCAGGTGACGGACAAGAAAACCAAAGAACCGCTCATTGGCGCGGTAATCAGTGTGGAGGGTACAGACGTGAAGGCTGTGACCGACGCTGATGGAAACTTCAAATTGAATGGATTAAAGGAATCTACATATACCTTATTGGTGAACTATGTAGGTTATAAACCTCAAAAAATTGACGGGGTTCAGGTGAAGGGAGCATCAGGGAACAATTTGAATATTGCGATGCAACCGGATGAACAGCAATTGGCTGAAGTGAGAGTGACAGGCGTAGAAAGAAAGAATACAACCGCTGCCATGGTACAACTCACCAAGTCGAGTCCCGTCATCGTGAGCAATGTATCGGCACAAGAGATCCGTCTTACTCAGGATACGAACGCAGGAGAGGTGATACGCCGCGTGCCAGGCATCAGCCTCATCGATGATAAGTTCGTCATGGTGCGTGGACTGAGTCAGCGGTATAATAATGTATGGATCAATGGGGGAGCGGTGCCGAGCAGTGAAGCCGACTCCCGTGCTTTCTCCTTTGACCTGATTCCCAGTTCGCAGATTGACAATCTGACCATTATCAAGGCTCCGACAGCAGAGTATCCTGCCGACTATAGTGGCGGCTTCATCAATATCTCTACCAAGGAGATTCCCTTGGAAAATGAGTTTACGGTGAGTGTCGGAGGCAACTGGAATGATGCAACGGTGTTTAAGGACTTTAGTTATAGTAAGGGCTCGTCTACCGATTTCCTTGGCTTTGATGGTGGATTGCGCTCCCTTCATGGAGGTATCCATGCAACCTTGAAGGAGATCGCGGATGGTGGGACCGACTTGCAGGACAACCATCTGAACAATGACTGGCTCGTCAAGAACCGTAAGCCATTTGGAGATCTCAAATTAGCAGCCAGCCTCAGTCATCATTGGCTCGTGGACCAGCATCAATTAGGCTTGATAGCAGCGATGAACTACACCAATGAGTACAGGAGCTACACCGACATGGAGAACAATCTCTTCGGTGTCTATGACGTGCAGAACGACCGTTCAAACTACCTCCGGCATTCCGTTGACCAACAATACAACCACAATATCCGGCTTGGAGCCATGCTCAACCTTACCTTTCTGTCTTCGGACGGAAACCATAAGATCGAATTGAAAAACATCTTCAACCAGATTGGCAACGACCGCTACACGTGGCGTGAGGGCGTAAGTGCCCAGGCGAATCTGGAAAAGAGTGCCGAGTATTATTATCGCTCGCGCACCACCTATAACGGTCAGTTGACCGGTAAGCATACCTTTACTGGCGATGCCCTTGACTGGAGTGTCGGGTATGCGTATGCTAACCGCCATCTTCCTGACCGTCGTAGATACCTCACCGACGATGCTCTCGAAAGTGGCACTTTCGCCTTGAGCACCGGAAACGACATATCCCGGGAGTGGACACAACTGGATGAGCATATCATCTCGGCTAATGTCAACGACCGCCATGACTTCCATTTCGGCTCTTGGAACCCTTATCTCAAGGCTGGCGCCTATGGGGAGTACCGTAGCCGCAACTACCAGACGCGTAATTTTATTTACAACTGGAACGTATACAACAATACGCTTCCTGCAGGATTCCAGCATGAGGACATCCCGACCCTGCTCAGCTCAAGCGAGTATTTTGGTGCCGACCGCCTGTATTTACTGGAACAGTTGCAGATGCGAAACGACTATCGCGGGCACAATACATTGGGCGCAGGATACCTGACGGCGTCTCTCCCCTTTGGCAAACTGGGCATCCTCGCCGGTGTCCGCTTTGAACATAATGACATGGAGTTGATCTCCAATACACGAGATACAGAGAAGAGCGAGTCCTCACGCCATTATAAGACTGATGACCTGTTCCCGTCAGCCAGCGTAACCTACGTGTTGGATGACAAGAACCAGATCCGTGCCTCCTATGGGCGAAGCATCAACCGACCAGAATTCCGTGAGGTTTCCTCTTCCGTTTTCTATGATTTCGACCTTGCCTCAAGCGTGCAGGGCAATACGGAACTCAAGAACTGCTATATCGACAATATCGACCTAAGGTATGAATTCTATCCTTCCCGGGGTGAGATGATCTCTCTCGCCGCTTTCTATAAGCATTTCAATTCACCCATCGAATGGACGTACACGGTAGCAGGAGGAACGGACTTGATTTATTCTTACGAAAATGCGAAAAGTGCTAATAACTATGGTTTGGAACTGGATGTCCGCAAGGACCTCAGCTTTCTGGGACTTCCAGGCTTCAGCTTCTCATTCAATGGAGCCCTTATCAAGAGTCGTGTCCACTTCGATGCTGGCTCCCGTCAGGAGAATCGTCCGATGCAGGGACAATCTCCTTACCTGATCAATACAGGGATCTTCTACAAGAATGAACGTCTGAAACTTGATATCGCCTTGCTTTACAACAGAATCGGCAAGCGTATTATCGGCGTGGGCAGAAGCGAGGGCACGACGGGAGATGATGAGAATGCTCGTGTTCCGGACAGCTATGAGATGCCTCGCGACGTCTTCGACCTGACGGCATCTAAGAAAATGGGTCGCCATTGGGAACTGAAGGCGGGCATTCGCGACCTCCTCGACCAGAAAGTCTACTATAAGCAGTTTGCCCATGTCACATATAGCAATGGGACGCACAAGACGATCGACCAGATCACGCGCTGCTATGACCCCGGTCGGAATATCACATTACAAGCAGTGTACAAATTCTAAGATGTATTTTTTGATGTCTAACAAAACAATAACAATGAACAAAATGAATTTTTTGGGATGCTTGAGCATCCTTGCTATTGCAGCAGCCTTTACGGCATGTAGTAGTTCAGATGACACGACTACAGACAATGGAAAAACCAGTGATGCATACACATGGACTACGGATGGTGGCCTGAAAGCTTGCGATCACATCCTTTTCACGAATGGAAAGGATGATCCCTCAGGGAAGGAGATCGGAAATGGCGACCAGGAATTCGTCTTCACAGGCAATCAGACTTTGAAAAAGGGAACATACACCCTAAAAGGATGGGTTTATATAGCTAACGGTGCCACACTGACGATAGAGCCGGGCACGATCATTAAGGGTGACAAGGCTACCAAGGCAGCCATTATTGCTGAGCGTGGTGGCAAACTGGTTGCCAAGGGTACTGCCTCGGAGCCGATCGTCTTCACTTCCGCACAGGCAGCAGGCAGTCGTAAGCCGGGTGACTGGGGTGGCATCATCCTTTGTGGAAAGGCTACTAATAACCAGACGGAAATGCAGATAGAGGGTGGTCCGCGTACCAAGCACGGTGGCAACGATGATAGTGATTCATCTGGTGCTTTGAGCTATGTGCGTATCGAGTTCGCAGGATATCCTTTTGAGAAAGATAAGGAAATCAATGGTCTGACCTTTGGTTCCGTTGGCTCTGGCACCCAGATTGACCATATCCAGGTTTCTTATTCTAATGATGATAGCTATGAATGGTTCGGTGGTGCCGTCAACGCCAAGTACTTGGTTGCTTATCGGGGCTGGGACGATGACTTAGATACGGATAATGGTTATCATGGCAAGGTGCAGTTCGCCTTGATCGTTCGCGACCCGAAGATTGCGGATGCCAGCCAGAGCAATGGCTTCGAAAGCGATAACTGTGCAGATGGTTCTGCAGTGTCTCCTTTCACGACTTGCACGTTCTCGAATATCACCTTCGTAGGTCCGCGCTTCAATGCTGGTTTCCAAAACACCACAGATTATATCAATGGAGGTTCCGTTTATCCTAATAATGGTTCTGCTCTTGGCAAGTTCCAGTCTGCCATGCAGATTCGCCGGAACAGTCGCCTGAACTGCTATAATACGCTCGCCATTGGCTATCCTATTGGCTTGATCCTTGATAACCAAAAGGGAGACACGCAGGGAGCTGCTACCTCTGGTCTGTTGAAACTGCAGAATATCTTCTTCGCAGGCATGGGCGTCACGGGCAGTGATGCCAACAAAAGCTATGATGATGTGTTGGTAACAGGCTACGACAGCAAATCACAGCCTATCTATGATACTACCCAGAAGTCATTCTCCAGTACATTCTTTACCAAGCAGACAGGAAATAAGGTCTATACCGACTGGTCTGCTCTCGTAGGGACGGATGGCTATACGCCATTGGCAAACAGTCCGTTGTTAGGTGCAGCGTCTTTCACTGGCCTTGACAGTTGGTTTACGCAGGTCAACTACGTTGGTGCCTTTGGCGCTAATGACAACTGGTTGAGTGGATGGACGGAATTTGATCCGGAAAATGCTTCATACTAAGTACTTTTAGCAATAAGGAGAGGGGGCGCATCCGTTGATAGGTGCACCCCCGTTGCTTTTTATTTTAGATCGAAGGGTTCGCTTAGCCCATTACTTTATCCAGCTGCTCGCATACGCCGAATGGGTTCGCGTATCGGTTCCCGTGATGATAAGGGTATTAGCAGATAAGATCTTGATGCGGATGAGGTGATCATCGAAATAATTGTATGGGACGAATGTTAATTTTGGAGAAGTGCAATGGTTCTTTATGAATTTTGATTATTTTTGTGGCAAGTAATCTCCATGGGAGATCAAAACGATGGACAATAACTTTATAATCTTGAAGATGATGAAAAAACTAATTCTTTTCGGAGTGCTGTTCATGACTGCCTTGGGCATGAATGCACAGAAGTTTGACCATTTGGCAGACACTCCGCAGATGGGATGGAATTCCTGGAACAAGTTCGGCTGTGACATTAATGAGGAAAAGATCGTTGGTGTGATCGATGTGATGGTATCCTCTGGCTTGCGGGATGCTGGTTATGTCTATGTCAATTTGGATGATTGTTGGCATGGGCAACGTGATGCCAATGGATTTATCCAATGTGATTCCAAACGCTTTCCGCACGGTATTAAGTGGCTTGCCGACTATGCCCATTCCAAGGGACTGAAGCTTGGCATCTATTCGGATTGTGGCTATCAGACCTGTGCGGGTCGTCCGGGTTCCTTGGGGCACGAGTATCAGGATGCGCTGCAATATGCCAAATGGGGAATCGATTATCTGAAGGAAGACTGGTGCAATACCCCGAACATCAATGCGCGGGGTGCTTATCAGTTGATGAGTGATGCGATCCGCGCCGCTGGTCGCCCGATCTTCTTGAGCCTTTGCGAGTGGGGAACTCATCAGCCTTGGCGTTGGGCACGCGATATTGGGCACAGTTGGCGTACTACGGGTGACATTGGGTGCTCCTTTGTGAAGGAAATCAAGCCGGATCATCCGGGTGGCTGGCATCCCTTGACGGTGGTGGAGTGCATGAACCTGAATGATACCTTGCGCCAATACGCTGGTCCCGGTCATTGGAATGACCCGGATATGCTGGAAGTGGGGAACGGCATGACAGAGAATGAGGACAGGGCACATTTCACCATGTGGTGCATGATGGCATCCCCCTTGCTGCTTGGCAATGACCTCCGTTCTATGAGCGAGGCTACCAAGTCGATTATCCTGAACAAAGACATGATTGCCGTCAACCAGGATAAGCTCGGCGTCCAGGGTTGGCATTATCGCGATGAAGAAGGATTGGCGTTCTGGTTCAAGCCGTTGGAGAATGGCGACTGGGCATTTACGATCCTGAACATCACGGATAAGCCTATTACCTATCAGCTTAATTGGCAGCGTTTCAACCTGACCGACGAACAGGTATCCAAGAGGAGCACCCAGTTCGACACGAAGGTTTACAAGGTGTATGATCTCTGGAAGCACAAGATGGTGGGCAAGACCTCACTCAAGAACAAAGCTGTCCGCAAGATCACGGTTCCCTCTTGTGATGTCGTTTCATATAGGTTGATCCAATAGCAGGGTAGGGGAAGGACAGAAGGCATCGCCCACCACCAGATCGGCATAAAAGTAAGGTCAACCTTTGGGGAAACAGAAAAAATCATTACCTTTGCAGGGGACATTTTCATATGTCCCAGACAAAAGTATAACAGGAAGAGAAATGAAATACTTGCTTTTATCCGATATCCATGGCGCCCTGCCAAGACTGGAGAAGGCACTTGCCTTTGCCGATGCGCAGCAGTGTGATATGATCTGCTTGTTGGGCGATATCTTGAACTATGGTCCCCGGAATGGTCTGCCAGAAGGCCTTGATCCCAAGGGCATTGCAGCCCGGCTCAACGGGATGGCAGAGGATATTGTTGCCGTAAGAGGCAACTGTGACTCGGAGGTAGACCAGATGTTACTCGACTTTCCTGTCCTCAATGAGTCAATGCTGCTGGTGGATAATGGCAAGCGATTGCTTCTCACCCATGGCCATCTGATCAACAAGGACCATTTGCCCAAAGGGCATTTCGATGCTGTGGTCTATGGTCATACACATTTATGGGAACTCTCAAGGCAGGATCATACAGTGATCTGCAATACAGGATCAATCACCTTCCCTAAGGGTGGCAACCCGCCCACGTTAGGTACTTATGAGGATGGTGTCATCCGGGTCTATCACCTTGAAGGCACCTTGCTCGCAGAAATGAACATTTAAGAAAGACAAGACTTGCATTCCTGATGAAGAAGATACAGCATAGAAGACAATGGTCGGCATGGATACTCTTGGCAGTATTCGTGCCGATGGTCTTGATGTCTTCACTTCATCATCATGAAAGCAAGGACTCGGTGGAGGTGTCTTGCTACGAGTGCCTTCACCATATCCATCATGCAGGTCACCTTACCACGGAACAGGCGAGTGTCGACCATTGTGTGCTCTGCCATTTCTTGAGCCTGACCTTCTTTGCTGCAGCTGCCCTTGTGCTCGGCATCTTGGTGCAGCCTGTTTCTATGGTCCATCCTTTCCCCGTCTCCATCCGTATCTTGGAGCATGCGGGAAAGCCATCAACACGCGCCCCTCCTTTCGTTCTGTAAGACAGAGATTAGCTATCTATTATTTTTAATCAGATTTTTACAGGATGAAACAATTATATATGTTCTTGCTGTGCATGGCGTATTGTGTCTGCACGGCAGGGGAACCTGTGATGAAGAAAGTGTCTCTCACAGGTCGTGTGACCGATGGCACGGACGGAAGTCCACTCGTCGGCGTTACTATTTTTATCCCTTCGTTGAGTGAGGGGACGACAACCAACCAAGACGGTTATTATCATTTGGATGACCTCCCAGAAAAGATGCTCACCTTGCAGGTAAGCTATATCGGTCACCAGACCTTGATCAAGGAGATCGATTTGCGCCAAGTGCGTACGATGAACTTCGTGATGAAAGAGAGCAATGCCTCCCTGAACGAAGTGGTGGTGACTGCACTCACCGGGCAGTCGCTGATGAAAGATTCCCCGACCCCGGTCTCCGTGGTCACCACCCGGCAACTGGAGACAACCTCGTCAAGTAATATCATCGATGCCATCGCCCACCAACCGGGCATCTCGCAG
>ULNB01039479.1_pt1 | contig 13595 bp, 10 predicted proteins | sample 1951811 | NCBI WGS metagenome assembly ULNB01 (sample SAMEA4835566, study PRJEB28245) | human gut metagenome | biome: gut microbiome; material: fecal sample | place: Denmark | collected 2008
TGTGTCCGGCTCTGCCTACTCTTCTTCGGTCTTCTCTTCGATTAGGCTCAGTGCTGCCTCCAACATTTCGTCCCGTCCATCCCGGATACCTTCGAGGGTCGGCCGTATTTCGTGGTCGATCTTCACGCCCTGCCGATTCACCACCCATCCGTCGGGATAATACCACCCTAACCCGGAAAATGCGCCGAGTATTCCCCGAGGTAACGTAAATTTGCTGATATTGCCGTTGGCTCCGGCGCTTTGAGAACCGATCGTTATAGTATATGGATTATTTTGGATTTTTTGTACGGATGTTTCCCCGTAACTTTGCGTCCCTTCATTAACCATTATAATGATAGGGGCGTTGTATTTTTCCGTTTTATATGTCGGATAAGAATAGTCTCTCGCGTAAAATACGCCCGGCAATGCAAGATCGGGGTAAGTAAATCGGACCGTATATTTAACACTGTCCGGAACAATGTACTGGCTTACAAATTCATTAAAATCTTGTGAAGGATAATAGCGTAAATCGATAATCAATCCTCTGTTTTTTTTCAGGCCGTTTGAGATCTCCGGTATCTCCTCCTCTTTCGAGAGTTTGTTCGGACAGATATACCCGATCGAATCTTCGAGCATCGAGAATGTCTTGTGGTATTTCCAAAGGTAATTCCAACCGAAATGTCCTGGCATCTTTGTTACGTCGGCCAACGTGTCCCTCGTCACTCCGTCACGGCGGTAGCGGATCGATAGCGGCCGATTCTCTTTAGTGCGCAGAATTTGATCGGCCGTAGCTGCCAGCACGTCGTTCTCGTTGGAGCAGGAAATGAATTCCCTGGTTTGTGCCATGTAATATTCGACCGGTTTATCTTCGACAGCGACGATTTCGTCCCCCACCTGAAAGGGAGCTTTCCGCTCGCTCTTCACCGGGACGGTATCGGGCGTTACGACGATGAGCCGCCCTTCGACGAAGCCTGTGTTGAGAGGGACTCGATAACGGCCGAACAATTCGAAGATTCCTCCGCCGTATTGTGCGTGGTTGTCGTCGAGTTCCGCGATCATCCGTCGCGTTTCCCGCAGGTAACTGCCCGTCGGGTGTGCCATACGCCGGATATATTCGGGAAGAACATCGTTCCAGTCCTTGTCGGTCAAGTATTTACTTGGAAAGAAATATTCGACCATGTTCCAGAAACGGAATACCGTGAGCAGACGATAACCGTAGTCGGGATTCGACAAGTCGTAATAGGGTTTTTCTCCGTCGAAACAGGGATTGGGAGACCATTGGTCATAGGTTTCGTAATACGTTTGCGACACGTAACGGTTCCCTGCGGTTCGGTCGGCAGAACGCAGCCGGACCAGACGCTCCGAAAGCTCGCGGCCGAGCGTTGCCGTATCCCGAATCCATCCGATGTCGGTGCGGTGTTCGAAAACCGAATCCGACGCCAGTATCTTCTCGTATTTCTCGGGCGTTGTTTTGTACCGGCCGAAGCCGTCGATCCACTGGGCCAATATCTCGTTGCGAGCGGCAGGAGCGGTATCGGCTATCAGAGGCAGCAACTCGAAAAGTTCGAAATCCAAGTCGTACCGGTCGTCCGAAAATGCCGGATGGTGATATTTCACGAATCCCCACACACGGCCCAATACTTCGAGGTTTCGCAGCGTAGCGCTGTCGATCTCCGTACGGTCGAAACCCGAGTGCCGCGAATAGTCGGCGTACTGTTTCGGCCGGGTGCAGCCCGAAGGGAAAAAATTTGAAACAAGCAGCAGGAATACGACGATTTTTTTCATAACATAAATCTTTTGGCTCCATTCGTAGCAACCGAAAAATTATCGAAAACGATCTCTTGCCGTTCGGCAGCCTATGAGCTGCCAAGCGAATAAAAGTGTCGTTTCGCCGGTGCGAGGTACTTTAACAAAGTTAAGGTTTTTTCCGAAAGGCGCGATCTTTTTTAAGAATTTCGCAATCAAAAAACAATGATTCGGCACGAGTCCGCACGATTGCTCTCATCTTTCACTATCTTTGACATAGTCTTAGATAGGCTGCGTCTCGGAAAAATGGGAACAAGCTCCCATTTTCTCTCGGCTTTCACTATCTTTGCACAAAATCGGCTGTGGCTCGGATCGCCTCGGGCGAATTCGGACTGTTATCCGATCATAAAGATATGGAAAAAAGGTGTTCGCTTGGACTGCGGATATTCGCTTCGTTATCGGTCAAAATACAGAAACAATACGATGAAACAAGACAAACTGAAGGCGACGGCCCGCCTGTTGGAAATTATGGATACGCTGCGCGAACAGTGCCCCTGGGATCGTAAACAGACCTTTGAAACACTCCGAAACAACACGATCGAGGAGACGTACGAATTGGCCGACGCCATCCTGAACAAGGATCTCGACGGTATCAAGGAAGAGGCCGGCGACTTGCTGTTGCACGTGGTTTTCTATGCCAAGCTGGGCGAGGAGGCCGGGGTGTTCGATTATGCCGATGTGGTGAACGCTTTGTGCGACAAGCTGGTCTATCGCCATCCTCACATTTACGGGGAGGTGCATGCCGATACTCCGGAAGAGGTCAAAGCCAACTGGGAGGCATTGAAACTGCGTAAGAAAAACCGTCGGAGCGGTACGTTGGGAGGTGTTCCCGTGAGCCTGCCTGCATTGGTGAAGGCCTACCGCATCGGTGAGAAAGCAGCGGCGACGGGGTTCGACTGGGAGAAAAAAGAGGATGTTTGGGCCAAGGTGAAGGAGGAAACCGCCGAGGTCGAAGCCGAAATGACATCCGGCGACCGTACGGCGATGGAGGAGGAGTTCGGCGACCTGCTGTTCGCCCTGGTGAATGCTTGCCGCCTGTACGGGATCGACCCCGAATCCGCACTCGAGCGAAGCAATAAAAAGTTCATGAATCGGTTTAATTATATGGAAGAGTGTGCTTCGTCCGAGGGGCATACCCTGCACGAGCTGTCGCTCGACCGGATGGAAGAGTTGTGGCAGCAAGCCAAGCATGCGGCGGCTGAAAAAGAGTAAGAACCAACTAATACATATCGAATTATGGCATATATCAGAGAGATACGGGGACATACCCCGCAGGTGGGTGAAAATACGTTTTTGGCGGAAACCGCCGTGCTTGTCGGCGACGTGACGGTGGGCCGCGACTGTTCGATCTGGTACAACGCCGTGTTACGCGGCGATGTGAACACGATCACCATCGGCGATAGGACGAACATCCAGGACGGCGTGGTGATCCACACCCTGTTCGACGGCTCGAAGCACCCGTCGCAGACCCATATCGGCAACGACGTGTCGGTGGGACATAACGCCGTAATTCACGGCGCGATCATCGAAGACAACTGCCTGATCGGTATGGGCGCCACGGTGTTGGACAATGCCGTAGTAGCGTCGGGGTGCATCGTCGCGGCCAACGCACTGGTGCTTTCGGGCAGCAAGCTCGAACCCAATTCGGTCTATGCGGGTATTCCGGCCAAAAAAGTCAAGGAAATAACCCCGGAACAACGGGACGAGATCGTACTGCGTACAGCCCGTGATTACCAACTGTATGCTTCGTGGTTTAAGGAGGAATAAGTCGTTTTTTCCATTTGTCGGAAGAGATTGGCGCTTGGTTTGCAAGAGTACATTCGGTTATAAAGACCGATAACAATTAAAATGGTAGTTGATATGAAAGCGAAATTCTTGATCGTCGTACTGGCAGCGCTGGTGCTGGCAACGGGTACGGTATGGGCCCAGAAGGGACACCATAATCGTCGTGCCGAACACAAAGAACTTACTACGGAGCAGGTTGCGAAAAAGATGACCGACCGGATGAAAGAAAACCTGTCGCTCTCTGACGAACAGGTAAAACAGGTTTACCCTATTTGCCTGGAACAGGCTCAAGCCATGAGGGAGCACCGGGCCGAACGCCGGGAGATGGCTGAAAAATCGCGTGAAGCGATGGCACAGCAGCGTGAACAGATGGCCGGCCGGATGAAGGCGGTTCTGACGCCCGAACAGTATGCCCAATGGATCGAATGCCGAGAGTGTCCCGCCCGAAAGGTCGATTGCGCCGGACCGGCATGTCGAAAAGGCGATGCGAATCCCGGACATCACCGCAGACCCTGCAACGGTGCTCCGTGTGTGGATAAAAAGTAGGCAGAAAGTCGAAATAATTCGCCGATATTTCCGTTTATAGGGATGAAACAGGCCGACCTGTTTCATCCTTTTTTCATGTTCCGGACAGTGAAAAAAGTCGATTTTTATCGTATATTTGCCGTGTGACGACAATGATGGGAGATGATTAGAGCAATTTGTTTACTTGTATTTTTGTGTACGATAGGTTTGGCTCGGGCGCAGGCCCAGAGCGGTGTGATTACGCTCACCGTGGTAGATGCCGAAACGGGAGAAGAGGTACCGGGTGCCGTGATAGAAATCGTGCCCAAAGCCCACCCCGATCAGAAGAAATATTATACATCGGGTTACAAAGGCGCATTGCAAGTGCGCGGCCTCGCTTATGGTTCATATACCCTGGCCGTGACTTTCATGGGATATGAAAAGGCCGAAAAGGAGTTTCGGGTGACGCAGCCGTCCGAAAACCTGGGAAAGATCGCACTGCGGGAGGCGGCCATCGCCATCGAGACCGTAGTGAAGGAGGTGCAGGCACTCCGCACTTCTCAAAAGGGCGATACGGTAAGCTATAATGCCAATGCGTTCAAGGTGACTGCTGATGCCGACGTCGAGGGGCTGTTGAAGAAGATGCCCGGCATTACGGTCAATAACGGCGCTGTCGAGGCGCAGGGCGAAACGATCCAGAAAGTATTCGTCGATGGCAAGGAGTTTTTCGGCGAGGACGTGACATCGGCGATCAAGTCCCTGCCGGCCGAAGCGGTCGAACGGATCGAGGTTTACAACAAGCTGAGCGACCAGGCCGAGTTTTCGGGTATGGACGACGGCGAAAGTTATAAGGCGATCAACATCGTCACACGCGAAAATATGCGTCAGGGCATATTCGGTAAGGCATATGCCGGTTACGGTTACGACGCCGACACGGAAACCGAAGCCAAAAACAAGTATATGGTCGGCGGCAACGTCAATTTTTTTAGCGGCTCCAGCCGTCTGTCGCTGATCGGTCTTTTTAACAACGTCAATCAGCAGAACTTTTCGTTCGAGGATATTCTGGGTGTTACGGGCAATTCCGGCGGAGGACATGGCGGCGGTCGCTTCGGCCGTGGCGTGGGACAATATATGGTTCGTCACCAGGACGGCGTGGCTTCGGTAAATGCAGTGGGTGTCAATTATTCGGATACCTGGGGCAGCCGGGATCAGGTGACTTTCCAGGGCAGCTACTTCTTCAACGGAACCCGTACGGTCAATCGGGCGCGTACCGAGCGCTGGTACGAGGATCCGGCACCGATCGATACGCTTTTCACCGACGGTTATTCCCGGACACAGAATTTCAACAACCGCCTGAATGCCCGCATCGAATGGAAAATCGCGGACAACCAGTCGCTGATGATCCGCCCGGGCTTGAGTTTTCAGTCGAACGATCCGTTCAGTACGACTTACGGGCGACAGTTCGGCGAAAGCGGTTACAGCGTCATCGACAATTTCGAGGATGCCTTCCGAAACGGTTACAGCGTCAATACTTCGGCCATTTACCGCGTGCGGCTGGGCAAGCCGGGACGTACGCTTACGGTGGACGGCTTTTTCAACTATTTCGACTCCCAGAATAAGCAAAACTCCCATACCAACGATTTCGGTATTTACGAGGGTTACCCAGACCTCGATCCCGATCCGGACGAGAACGATCTGAAAAAGCTGATCTACCAGCGCATGATGAATCCTTCGTACCGTTATCGGCTGAACGGCCGCCTGACCTATACGGAGCCCGTATCCAAATATTCGCAGGTGAGCCTCGGGTATCGGACGTCGTACAATTACCAGCAGAGCGACAAGAAAACCTACCGGACCGGCGAGGATTACGATATTACGGGATTGCTTCCCGATCCCTTGCTGTCGAACGCTTACAAGAGCAGCTATACGGTGCACTCTCTCGGCCCCGGCTTCAACTACTCCAAGGACCGCAATACTTTCGCTGCGAACGTCTATTATCAGCGTTCGAGCCTTTCGGGTGAGGTGATCCGTACCGGCTCCGAAGAGATCAAGCACGCCTACAACAATGTGACCTATTTTATGGTGGGACAGTTCAACCTGAACCGGGAGAATACGCTGCGAATGTTCCTGCGCTCCTATACGGACAACCCGGAGGTTACCCAGTTGCAAAATGTCTATGACGTATCGGATGCGCAATACATCACGCGGGGTAATCCTGACTTACGGCCTTCGTACAGCCATAATTTGAGTATGCACTACGTCAATTCCAATGCGGAGAAGGGCCGTACTTTTATGCTGATGTTCCGGGCCGAAACGACCCAGGACTATATTACGACCAGCACCCGCTACCGTCCTACTTTGGAGATCGACAATACGGTTTACCGTCCGCTGCAGTTCACCGAATGGACGAATATGGACGGCTACTGGGATGTGCGGGCACGGGCGAGTTACGGGTTTCCGGTGAATTTCATCAAGAGCAACCTGAATCTGCGGGGCGGCGTAAGCTATTCGCGTATTCCGAGCCTCGTGGACGGCGAGCGGAACAACACGGGCAACCTCGGTTACGAAGCGGGCGTAGTGTTGGGCAGCAACATCTCCGAGAATGTGGACTTCACCCTTTCGTGGGACGGCACGTACAACGAAGCCGTCAATTCCCTCGCCGCTACCGGAGGAAAGAACCGTTATTTCAACCATCAGGCTGCGGCGTCGTTCAAGTTCATCTTCGGCCGGGGATTCTCCCTCTCGGGCAGCGCTTCTTATATCCAGTATCTGGGTTTTACGAACGATTACGACGACAGCTATCTGCTCTGCAACCTGTTCGTGGGCAAGAAGGTCTTTCGCAACCAGCTGGGGGAAATCAACATCGGCGTAAACGACATTTTCAATCAGAATAAAGCGTTCGTACGCACGACCGGGTCGGGTTGGACACAAAATTCTTGGAACAGCGTGGTGGGACGTTATTACTGTGTGCAGTTCGTCTATAACCTGCGGTTCTTCGGCAAGAAGGGTTCGAAGAACATCAAGGATTATCAAGGCGTTTCGGACCGCCCGTCGGGAGCCGTCGGTATGGGGCGCAGCACCGTTCCCGGAGGCGGGTTCCGTCCGCCGCACCGGTAAAGCGATATGCGCCCCGGTTTGGTCGAGGAATATACGATATGATTATTGAAACATAAAAGAGAGGGGTATCGACCCCTCTTTTTGTTTCAGCACCTTTGCGATCAGGCCCATAACGTTGCGGAATATGCCTGCCCGAGTCACCACAACCTTTTTGGGGAAGGACGATACTCCCGGAGCCATTCACTTCCGGTCGTTCGATTCAGGACTTGCCGTATGATGGCTTTCCCGCTGTCTGCATGTCGGTTACCATCTGGTTTCGGAGCCTGCCGACGAGCCGTTTGAATCGTAGTAATATTTACGGTCTTTCGTTGTACGTGTCGTACCTGCGATATGTCCTTTGGAATCCTTTATCACTTCCTGCTGCCCGTTCTCGCGCACCGTGTACTTCACTCGTCCGGAAGCGTCTTTGATGATACGTGTTCCATTCTGATTTCGTTTGGTTTCGGAGCCTGCCGACGTGCCGTTTGAATTGTAGTGGTATTTACGATCCTTCGTTTGGCGTGTTGAGCCTACGACCTTCCCTTTTGAATCCTTGATTATTTCCCGATCTCCCGTTTTTTGAACGGTGTACTTCACACGTCCGGAAGCGTCTTTGACAACGCGCGTTTCATTCGGATTTTGAGCGCTGCAAAGCGTTACTGCTGCAAATACGGCAAAAAGGGTAAAAGCAAGTCGTTCCATAGTTTCGGAGAAGCTCATATTTTAATCGGGTTATTTACCTGCGGCCTTCTTGAGGCGAAGGTGTATGCCGACAGCAGCGAATCCGCCGTAAACTATCGTGAGAATCCACAGGATACGTACCTCGTGCAACACGTCGCTGAACGAAGCCCCCATACTTTGGAGCCGGATGAACCCTTCTACCCCGCTGCTGCTCGGCAGAATCTGGCCGAACCGGTAGAGCCATTCGGGCATCGCTTCGCGGGGTACGGAAGCTCCGCTGAGCATCAGAGCCGGGATCGAACACCAGAGTAACAGCATGATCGACTGTTCGCGTCGCTGGAACAGCGTCGAGACGGCGATGCCCAGGAAAATACAGGACAGCAGATACGGGATGAGAAAGGCGATGATGTCCGCCGTGTGACCGTTGGTCGGGAAATGAAACAATTTGTAGTGCAGTCCCAAAATATAAAACAGGGTGACGGCGTAGATCGACGCATAAACGAACGCTTTGCCTGCCACGACGGGCAGCGTGGACATTCTCCGGCGTCCCGGAGGAATGAGTTTCTTGTAAAGTCCGAATTCGCTCCAGGTGCCTCCGATCATACCGATACCGATCAGCATCGTCTGTTGGATGATGACCATGATGATAGCCGGCATCACGAACGATCCGTATCCCAGATAGGGATTGAACAAATTGTGGCTTTGGTAAATCACGGGTTGCGTCGTGGCCGTAGCCTGCGGGATGTTGGCTCCTTTTGCGATCAACCGCTGGAATTCCACCATAGCTCCTGTGGTGCCGATGCCCGACACGAGCTCCTGGAACGCCTGGCGGTACATCAGAAAATAGCTGGCATCGACATAGAGCGAAACGACCGCCTGCTGTCCGCCGAGCAGTTTTTCCTCGTAATCGGAGGGGATGTAAACCACGCCGTATATCTCCCGGTCGTAGAAAAGGTGTTTGGCCTCGTCCATGTCGCCGGGTTCGTAGGCCACATAGACGTTCGGTCCGGCATTGAAGGTATTGATCAACTGACGGCTGGTCGAAGTGTTGCTCATGTCGATTACTCCGATCGGCACGTTACGAAGTACCTGCGTCCCGTAAGCCAGGAATAGAGCGTGGAATAGATCAGCAGGGCGAGCACCAGCACGAGAATCACGCCGGCATCCGTGAAGATCGAGCCGTATTCGTTGCGGACGACGGTGCGGAACTGCTGCCAGTAAGAGGTTATCTGTTTGGTAAATCGACTCATCGCTATAATCTCCCCCAGTATTTTTTATTCGTGCAGATGGTGCGCAGGCGCGGCAGACACAGCAGCGGAAGAATGATGAACAGGGCGATGATGCCCATGTCGGGCAACGAGTATATCGCCGGAGCACCGCGCAGGGCCTGATCGACCATGATGTCGGTGTAGAATGTGAACGGAAAGATGCAGCAGAACCATTGCATGGGTTTGCTCATAGCCATAATCGGGAACGTAAGGCCCGAAAACGTGAAGGCCAGTACCGAGTAACCGCCGCCGATCGAAAGCGACAGGCGCAAATTGCTCAACACGGTGACGATCATCGCACCGAGGGACTGGTAACTCAGGATGAAGAGCAGATTGCTGATGGTGATGACCGTCAGGCTGCCGTTCAGCGGTACGCCGACCACCTTGAAGATGACCAGGAGCATCAATTCCGACATCAGGAACATAATGACCGTAATCGGCAGGATTTTGCCCGCGTAGGCCGCGAAGACCGAGCCTCCGGCCGTGTCGTACCACTCCCTGGCCGTGCCGTTCTTGAGTTCGGTTCCGATGACGAAAATCGTCGCCATGATCGTGAAGATCAGAAGCATCATCGGCATAAAACTCGGCGAAAGGTAATAGCCGTAGTTGATATGCGGGTTGAATAGCACATGTTTGTCGAACCGTACGGGCATCAGTTGCGCCATAGCCTGTTTTTCGGTCAGCCCCTGTTTCATCAGCAGTTGCAGCTGGATACCGGCGGTAAAAGTGGTCACAGTCGTTTGCAAATCCTTCGCCAGCAGACCATTTACCGTAATGTTCGTGCCGGTCAGGTAGCTTTTCAGATGGGTCTGGCTGTTGTTGAGAATGTTCTTTTCGAAGAAATCGGGAATCAGAACGATTCCCATGACCTTGCCCTGAAGCATCAGTCGTTCGGCCTCTTCCATCCCCTGTACGCCGTAAGCGACCCAAGCCGTAGGCGTCGCGTCGATCATCTGCGTCACTTTGCGGGAGAGGGTGCTGTTGTCCTGGTCCACGACGGCGATCGGAATGTCGCGTGCCACTCCCTTGTATAACAACACCGCGAAGAATGCGAACGCGACGATCGGAAGAATCACCGTCAGCAGCCAATACATCGGCTGACGTGCGACCCGGTGGATCTCCCGCCGCAGGACGGCGAGCGTATTGCTGAAAAAGCCCGGCATACGCTACCCTTTCTGAATTATTTGGCGATGTCTTTCCAGTTCACCAGTACGCTCATACCCGGCCGGATGTATTCCACGTCTTGCGTGGGTTTGGCTTTGACGGCAAAGGTGCGGATGTCGAAGCCGCCCTGCGTGCGTGTTGCGGACCAGGTGGCGAAATCGGCCTGCACGGCGATATAGGTCACCTCGAACTCCACGCTGCGGTCCAAGGCCGGGATATAGCCTGTCATACGGGTTCCGATATGGATGTCGGGCATCAGATCCTCCTTGATGTTGAAGGTCACCCATACGTCGCTCATATCGAGAATCGCCACTACGGGATAACCCGTTCCGACCAGTTCGCCGGCTTCGGCGATGATCGTCGAAACCTCGCCCGTTACAGGGGAGTAAACCAAGGCATCCGAAAGATAGGACTCCACTTCCGAAACGGCGCCTTCGGCCTGCCGTACCTGGGCGGCTGCCGCCTCTTTCTCCTCCTTGCTGGCTCCGTCGAATACCAGTTCGCATTGCGCTTTGGCCGCACGCTCGGTCGCCTGCATCGCCTGCAGGTTGGCGCGGGCTTCATCCAGCTTCTGGGCCGGAACGACGCCTTGTTCATAGAGGTTGTTCACGCGGTCGAAGGTTTTCTGGGCCAACAACAGTCCTGCCTGGGCTTTTTCCCAGAGATTCAGTGCGGCTTCCTTCTGTTGGATACGGGCGCCGGTGAGGGCCTTTTGGTCCATGGCCGATGCGGCGCTCTTCACGGCTTCGGCCTGTTGCAACTTGGCATTCAGTTCGGGGGTCGAGAGCGTGTAGAGCAGTTCGCCCTTGGTGACGTGCTGTCCCTCCTCTACTTTCATCTCCTCGATACGGCCGGGAACTTTCGACGAAGCTTTGTATGTAGTACATTCCACCGTTCCCTGGATGTATAGGGGCGTGGCCTTGCGTAAATACCAACTGATGAAGATGACGCCCAGCACGACAGCGGCGGCAATCAGAATGATCGTGACAATGGTACTTTTTTTCATGGGATTATCTATATTTACTCTTTGTCGAAATGAATGGGACGGGCGTCGGTACGGTGCAGGTAGCTGATGAACTCATCGCTGATGCCGGCGGCTTCGAGCAACTTGGCCAGCGCGACATCGTAATTGTAGGCGGCCTGCATACGCTCGGTGCGCACCTTGGCGAGATTCAGCTCGGCATCCACCAGGTCGGAGGAGGAACTCATACCTTCCAGGAATGCCGCATTCTTGGCTTTGAGATACTCCTCCGCAAATGCGAGCGAAGCGTCGATCGACTTCATCTGGTTGGCATAGTTGTTCATTTGGTTGTAGAGTTTTTCGATCAGTACTGCAATGTCCTTGCCGGCTTTCATTTCCAGCACTTCCACTTGCTTGACCGTCTGTTTTGCCGCCGAATATTTGTATTCGCGGTTCAGGCCGTCGAAAATCTTGAGATTCACGCCGACACCTACTGCCCAGCGGGGCATTATTTTAGTTACCTGGTAGTTGTAGAACGAGGCTCCGCCCATCGCCGCGACCTGCGGCAGGAAATTGGCCCGTTGCAACCGAACTCCTTCCTTGGCCAACTGGCGCTTGAGGGCTACCTGGCTGAGCAGCGGATTGAACTTGGCCGCCAGGTCTTTGTAATAGGCTACGTCTTCCAGGTTGCCGAGTACGAACATCGTCGTTACGGGCAGAACCTCTGCCTGCTGTCCGAGCGTATTATTCAGTGCGCTGGCAATGGTTTCGACCTGCAACCGGGCGTTTTGAAGCTCCCGCTCCGCTTCGGCCATCTTGAATTCGACGTAAAGACGTTCGCTGTGGGGGATCATACCGTTCTGTTCGAGGGCGATCGCATCCTTCAGATGTTGGCCTACTCCATCCACTACCTGCTGGCGTACTTCGACGACCTGTCGGGCCAGCGCCAGACCGTAGTATCGCTCCACGAGCTCCGAAACCAGCGCGTTGCGGTTTTGGTTTCCCTGCTCGACTGCAGTCTTTTCGTTGATTTTCGCGGCACGGTTGGCCGTGTTGATCTTGCCGCCCATATAGATCGGCAGGGTTACCTGCCCTCCGACGAATCCGAGACTGCGGTCCTGCAATGTCAGGAACCAATCCGCTCCCATAACCGGGGTGAGAAGTTGCTGAATCTGGGGGATCAATTCGGTCGGGATCAGCCCGCTACCGAGAATGTCGTGGGTGATATTTCCGACAGGCCCTTTCAAATCATTGAAGTCGAATCCGATGTCCTTGCCCAAATAGGTGTAGGCTCCGCCTACGCTGATTTGCGGCATACGCAAGCCGATCGCTGCCCGCCGTTCCTGCTGGGCGGCTTTTTCTTCGTAACGCGAGGCTTCGATGACCGGACTTCCGGAGAGGGTGATCTCCAGGGCTTCATCCAGGGAAAGTACCCGGGGCGTTTGCTCTTGAGCTGCCAGAGGTGCGGCAGCTAACAGAGCGAAAAATGAAACGATTACACGGTTCATAAAATGGTCTTCTAAATTTTTATGCGAAGATAGTGCGAATATTCGTACGTATAATTTGTTGTGGTTATTTAGGCCAATATTCGGCGTAAAACAGAACAAAAAATAGCCAAGCCTATCAATGGCCGATATGTGCGTTTATCGCTCGGACCTGATCGGACAGCGTGTCATCGACGCTGACTTCGATTCTGTGGCGACGGAGGTTCAGGGCGCCCTGGCAACAAACGAAACAGTCCGGCTCATATAGAGCAAAAACTACCCGGCGAAATTCGTGCCGAATTATCAATTCCGAACAACTTTCCGGTTCACTTTTTCGTTCGGAGCACGGTTCCATCGAAGAATAGATGGTCGCACCCCGCAGTTCGACACCCGCTGCAAGTGCTTTCAGAATCGCTTCCTGTTCGGCATGGTGGGTCGGGGAAGTTTCGTGAGTATAACCCGTAAATATCTTTTGGTCAGTCGTTACAATCACTGCACCTACACAATAGGAAGAGGTCGATGGGGTACATTTGCGGCTTTCGTCGATCGCCATTTGCAGGTAGCGGCGGTCTTCGGCGGTCCGGTCGGGCTTGATCGCATAGGTCGTGACCCGCATTCCTCCCAACGATTCGGTCGAATGAGGCGTTTGCAGATAACCGGAACCGATCTCCAAACGGGGTGCCCGGGGATCCCCCACTTTTACGGCCGGATTGACAGCCAGCCGGAAGGTATCGACCAGATTTTCGGCGAAGAACATCCGGAGCGTCGCAGCTCCTCCTTCGACCAGCAGGGAGCGAAGTCCCCGTTTTTCGAGTTCGGTAACGATCAGAGCAGCCGTGATCTCTGCGGCGGGAATCACTGTCGCCA
>ULNB01019555.1_pt1 | contig 13425 bp, 10 predicted proteins | sample 1951811 | NCBI WGS metagenome assembly ULNB01 (sample SAMEA4835566, study PRJEB28245) | human gut metagenome | biome: gut microbiome; material: fecal sample | place: Denmark | collected 2008
ACATGAAAATAAACTCTGATAGTGAAACTTTAGCTGAAAATAAAGTATTAATTTTATATATATTAAACCAAGTTCATAAACCAATAACAAATGACAATTTATATAAATTGGTACTTACTGCCATAGATATGAATTACTTTTACTTTCAACAATTTTTACTAGATTTAATATCTGCAAAATTTGTTGTTAATTTTCCCAAAGAAGATCAAACACTTTATAAACTAACTACTCATGGAAAAGAAACTTTAGACTTAACTTTAGATATATTACCTGGAATAATAAAATTAAAAGCAGATACCAATTTAAAACCAATGCTTGATAACATTGAAAACGAACATTCAATAATTGCTGAATTCACTCCTAAGAGCGAAGATAATTATATTGTAAATTGTAAAATTATGGAAAATAATGAAACTGTATTCGAAATAAAAACTTTTGCTGGTTCTCGTGATGAAGCAAAAAAAATAGTTGATAATTGGAAAAACAATGCAGAGGTTATTTACCCTAAATTGCTAGAAACATTAACTCAAAGTAATTTGCATGTCAATGGGGACGGTTCTAATTGACACACACATTAATATAAAAAAGGAACAAAGTTGACTGATAACTTTGTTCCTTTTTCATATTAAATTTCTTCTTTCATTTTCTTTATTGTATCTCCATAATTATCTGAATTTATTATTCCGCTTCCTGAAACAATTATGTTTGCACCTTTTGTTTTTACATTTTGGACATTGTTTACTTTTATTCCTCCGTCTGCTTCTATATCGATTTCTATATTATTCTCTTCTATATAATTTTTTAGCTCTTCAATTTTATTTAATGTTTCTGGTATTAATGCTTGTCCACCTTTTCCTGGCTCTACAGTCATTATTGTTACCATATGAATATATTTTAGTAAATTATATATTTTAGAAATATCTGTGTTTGGATTTATTGCAATTCCAACTTTACAATTATTTGATTTTATATAATTTATTAATTCTATAGCTTGTTTTTCATTTTTTATTGCTTCTATATGAAATGTTATTATATTTGGCTCATAATTTAAATATATATCTATATATTTTTTTACATCTTTTACCATTAAATGAATATCAAGTGGTATATTTGATATTGATTTTATGTATTTGCAGTATTCTTCCATTATTTCATTTGTAAAACTTTCTACAAATAATCCATCCATTACATCTATATGAAAATAGTCTGTTTTAGCTGTTTCTAAATTATAGATTGTTTTAATTATTTTATCTTTTGGAACAGTTAATATTGATGTTGCTATTTCTACCATTTTCGTGCCTCCTTTTGTTTTAAATCTAAATATATTTTACAAAATCTTTCATATCTTGCTTGTGCTATATTTCCGTTTTCTACAGCTTCTTTTATTCCGCAATTTTCTTCCTTTATGTGTGTACATCCTATAAATTCACAATCTTTTGAGTACTTGTTCAGCTCTGGAAAATATTTATATAAATCTTCACTTTTTATTTCACTTATATCAAATGTCGAAAATCCAGGTGTATCAGCAATATATGAATTATTATCTAATTTATATAAATATGTATTTGTTGTTGTGTTTTTTCCTCTTTTATTTTTGCTACTTATCATTCCCTCTTTGGTCATTTCATTTGAAAATATACTATTAATTAATGTTGATTTTCCAACACCTGAATTTCCAGAAAAAGCTGTTATATTATTTTTTAACAATTCTGTTAGCTCTTTTATTCCTTCATTTTGTTTTGCAATGGTTTTTATTACTTTATATCCAACATTCGTGTATGTGGATTCAATTTGATTTATAAAATCTGCTTTTTCTAAATCTACTTTATTTAAGCAAATTATTGGTGTAATATTATTAAACTCAGCAAAAACAAGTTGCTTATCTAACATTAATAAATCTGGTTTTGGCATTTTCATTGATATAACAAAAATAATTTGCGATAAATTAGCCATTTTAGGTCTTTTTATATAATTAGTTCTTGTTAAAATTTCATCGATTACTCCTTCTTGTTTTTGTTCATCTGTTATAGAAATTTTAACATAATCTCCAACTACAGGAGATTCATTTTTTTCTTTTAATTTTCCTCTTGCATTACATTTTATAATAATTTTTGTATCAACATCTTCTACCATATATAAATTTGATATATTACTTATTATTAATCCTTTATTCTGCAATCCTAACCTCCACTTAATATTATTTAAAATGGGTAAGCTTTCGCTCACCCTTTTATTAATCTACATTTAGTACTGTATTTTCACTATTTAAATCAATTGTTGCATTTTTTGCTAGTATACCATTTGATGATTCATCTTCATTTGCAATGTATACCTTTACTGTTATATTTCCTTTACCTTCTACAGTTACATTTAATTTTTCTGTGTCTCTAGAAACTTTTTGGCTATATACTTTATCAGAACCAACCATTACTGTGATTTTTACATTGTTAGATGTTGTTGTAGTATTATCATCTTCTTCATCGCTTGATTTTGGAAGATGTCTATTTGCTAATGCTTTTACATTTATATTAACTGTTCCTTGTTTATTTTTTTCTATTTTATTAACAGTTATTGTTATTGCGGACCCTTCTTCTACTGATGTTCCTGGATCTACACTTTGTTTTAATACAACTCCATCGCTTTTTGATGTATCTTCATCTTCAACTACATTTACTTCTAATTTTAAATCTGTTAATATTTTTTTAGCTTCTTCACTACTTTTTCCAATTACAGATGTTACTGTTACTTTTTTAATACCCGTACCAGTACTTACATGTATTTTTATTTTTGTTCCTTTTTGCACCTCTGTATTAGCATCAATTTCCTGACTTATTACATATCCAGCTTCTACCTTTTGGCTTGTTTCTTCAACTTTTTCTACCTCTAATCCAGCTTCAGTTAATGCTGATTCAGCCTTTGAATATTCCATTCCTATAACCTTTGGAACTTTAGTTTGTTCCATTCCTTTACTTATAACAACAGTTACAGTACTTCCTTCTTTTACAGAATAATTATTTATATATTGTGGATCTTGTGAAATTACATGACCCGCTTCTACATCTGCACTGTATTCTTCTTTATATGCGAATTTTAATTTTAATTGCTCAATTCTTTGTTTAGCCTCTTCTTGAGTTAAATTCACTACATTTGGAATTTGTACATCTTTTGGTGATGATGAATTTATTACTGTTAGTGTTATTACTAATGTAGCAACAAATATTAATACAAATAATGCAATTATTGATGCAACTTTAGTTTTTGGATGATTATAAAAAAATGTTGCAATTTTTCCCTTTGGCTTTTCTTCTTCATTATCAGACTTTACATTTCCATTTCTATTATCAGATACATTTACAGTTGGTATCCTTCTTGTAAAACTATCTTCAAAATTACGCTCTTCGACAAATCCACCTTCTGGTCTTTTTAATGCTATATTTAAATCTTTAATCATTTCTGAAGCATTTTGGTATCTTTCATTTGGATCTTTTTTCATCGCTTTTAAAATAATTTGATTTACAGCAAAAGGTATTTCTTTATTTACTTTTATTGGTGGCACTGGCTCTTCTTGCATATGTTTTAAAGCTATTGATACAGGAGTATCTGCATCAAAAGGTACTTTACCTGTTACCATTTCATACATTACAACACCTAGTGAATACAAATCTGATTTTGAATCTGTATATCCACCTCTTGCGTGCTCTGGTGAAAAATAATGTACAGAACCTAATGTTGTACCAAAAGCTGTTATTGTTGAATTTGAAACTGCTTTTGCTATTCCAAAGTCTGTAACTTTTGCCACACCATCTTCAGTAATCATTATATTATGTGGTTTTATATCTCTATGTATTATATTGTTTTTATGAGCCATTTCTAGAGCTGATGCAATTTGTATTGCAATATTTACAGCCCATTTCCATGATAAATGACCATCTTTCTCTATTATTTGTTTTAATGTTTTTCCTTGAATTAATTCCATAACAATATAATATATATTGTATTCTTGCCCAACATCATATACTGAAACTATATTGGGATGTATAAGTCTTGCTGCTGACTGTGCTTCTGCATTAAATCTTTTTATAAATTCTTCATCTGTTGTAAATTCTTCTCGTAATACTTTTACAGCAACATATCTATTTAAAATTTGATCTAATGCTTTATATACAGTTGCCATTCCACCATTACCAATTTTCTCTTGTATCTTATATCTGTTTCCTATAACACTACCTTCTAAATTCATATTTAACACTCTCTCCTTATAATATGATTACAGCTGTAATATTATCATATCCACCCTGCTCATTTGCTTTTTTTACTAATTCTTTACTTGCTTGCTCACTATTTTGTTTAATTATTTCACATATTTTGTCTTCTTTTAACATATTTGTTAATCCATCTGTACACATTAATAGTATGTCACCTTTCATAAAACCTTTAACAAGTACTGTTGGTTCAACAAAAGCTGTACAACCTAATGCCTTTGTTAACATATTCTTTTTAGGATGATTGTATGCCTCTTCTTTTGTAATATTTCCTTCTTTTACTAATTGCTCAACATAGCTGTCATCTACAGTTAATTTTCTGAAAAAATCTTTTCTTAGTCTGTAAACTCTGCTATCACCGATGTGTCCTATATATATTCTATTTGAATATATTAAACATACATCTATTGTTGTTCCCATTCCTACTAATTCTGGTACTTCTTTTGATTTTTCATATACCACCATATTAGCATATTCAATTGCATTTTTTATTAATTCAATTATTTGATCTCTTTCTTTTTTTATTTGATCAAAATTATTTATTATATAATTTTTTGATGATTCTATAGCTAATTTACTTGCTATTTCTCCGCCTTTATAGCCTCCCATACCATCTGCAACTATATATAATTTTATTTTATCATCTTTATCAGATATATAATAACTGTCTTGGTTCATATCCCTAACTTTACCTATATCTGAATTAGCAAAAGCTTCCATAAAACCTCCTATTATAGACATTTTCCTTTATCTTTATTGTGTTTTTAAATTTTTTCTTCTTAATTGTCCACATGCTGCATCAATATCAGAGCCTAGCTCTCTTCTTACTGTTGCAACTATTCCATGTTCATTTAAAAAATCTCTAAATTTTAAGATGTTCTCATTTGTGCTTTTTGAAAATTTACCATTTTCAATTTTATTTATCGGAATAAGATTTACGTGGCATAACATACCTTTTAGTAAATCTACTAATCTTTGTGCATCCTCTAAATTATCATTATTATCTTTTGCCAATGCATATTCGAAAGATATTCTTTTATTTGTTATTTTTATATAATCTTTACATGCTTTCATTAACTCTTCAATATTATATCTGTTATTTACAGGCATCATACTGCTTCGTTTTTCATCTGTTGTTGCATGTAATGATATTGACAATGTGCATTGTATTTTTTCATTTGCTAAATCATATATACGTGGTACTAATCCGCTTGTTGATATACTTATGTGTCTTGTTCCAATTTCTAGACCTTTCGGATTATTCATTATTTTTATTGCTTTTATTACATTATCGTAATTATCTAATGGCTCTCCAATTCCCATAAAAACAATATTTGATATTTTATCATTTATATCTTGCTCTACAGCTAAAATTTGCTCTACAATTTCACCAGCAGTTAAATTTCTTACAAATTGAATTCCTGTAGATGCACAGAATTTACATCCCATTTTGCAACCAATTTGTGATGATACACATACTGTTTTTCCGTGATGATATTGCATAAGAACTGTTTCAATTGCATTTCCATCAAGTACATCAAATAAATATTTTTTTGTACCATCTTTTGATTCTTGCTTTTTTAATATATTGTAATTGCATATTGTGTAATTTTCTTTTAGTTTTTCCCTTAGCTCAATTGATAAGTTAGTCATTTCATCAAAACTTTTTACTTTTTCTTTGTATATCCATTTAAATATTTGCTCTGCTCTGAATTTTTTTTCGCCCATATTTATTAGCTCTTCTTGTAATTCATCTAGATTATAATCTTTAATATTTTTCATAAAATTTTCCTTCTCTTCTTTCTGTGAATTTTATATCATATATTTAATAATATTTCAAGTATTAAGAGCCACTAATTAATATTAATTAGTGGCTCTTAATTTTATCCTTTGCAATATTCTTCTATTCGTGTTAATTTTTGATCAAATAATGAATTGTTCATATCATCAATTTCATTATATTCTTGTAATTTTTCAATTTTTTTAATGATTATACTTTGATTTTTTTGAATACTTAAAAGCATTTCTACTTGGTTCAATTGTATTTCATCTAATATACTATATATTTCTTCGATTTTGCTACTTAGGTTTTGTTCATGCATCATAAAATCAGCCCCCTTTGTATAAAACTCGATAGACATATTTTAGCATAAAATGTAGAAAAATGTCAATAAAAATACGAACACATTTTTGTTTTTTATTATGATTTGTTTTTAAACTTAATTATTTTCATCTCTTTTTATTTCTATATGAACATCATCTAACTGCTCTTTTGTTACAACTGATGGTGCATTCATTAGAACATCTCTTGCTTTTTTATTTTTTGGGAATGCTATTACTTCCCTTATATTTTGTGAATCGGCTATTAGCATTATCATTCTGTCTAATCCAGGTGCCGCTCCAGCATGTGGTGGTGTTCCATATTGGAAAGCTTTGTATAGCGCACCAAAACGCGTTTCTACATCTTTTTCTTCATATCCAGCGATTTCAAATGCTTTTATCATTAGCTCTGGATCATGGTTTCTTACTGCTCCTGAAGCCATTTCATATCCGTTACATACAACATCAAACTGATAAGCAACTATATCTAGTGGATCTTCATTTAATAGAGCTTCCATTCCTCCTTTTGGCATTGAGAATGGATTATGATTGAAATCAATTTTTCCTTCATCTGATAGCTCATACATTGGAAATTCTGTAATTAGGCAGAATTTATATACATTCTTTTCTAATAAATCTAATCTTTTTCCTAATTCAATTCTTACTCCACCTGCTATTTTTTGTGCTGTTTTAAATTCATCTGCAATAAAGAATATTGAATCATTTGGTTTAACACCTAATTTACTTTCTAGTGTTTCTTTTACATTGTCAGTAATAAATTTAGCAATTCCTCCTGCAACATTATTTTCTTTATCAAATTTAGTCCAAGCTAATCCTTTTGCTCCTAATTCTTCTACTGCAAATTCAGTCATATTGTCAAAGAATTTTCTTCCTTGCTCTGCACCATTTTCTACAACAATTGCTTTTATTGTTTTATCTTTAAATGCGTTAAATTCTGTATCTTTAAAGATTTCTGTTGCATCTTGTATTATTAGTGGATTTCTTAAATCTGGTTTATCTATACCATATTTTTCCATAGCTTCTTTGTATGGTATTTGAATAAATGGACCTTCATCAACTTTCCAATTTGTGTGTTTTTTAAATGTTGTTATAAATAGCTCTTGTAAAACATTAAATACATCTTCTTGTGTTGCAAAACTCATTTCAAAATCTACTTGATAGAATTCTCCTGGTGCTCTATCTGCTCTTGGATCTTCATCTCTAAAACAAGGTGCTATTTGGAAATATTTATCAAATCCAGATACCATTAATAATTGTTTAAATTGTTGAGGTGCTTGTGGTAATGCGTAAAATTCTCCTGCATGTAATCTACTTGGTACTAAGTAATCTCTTGCTCCTTCTGGTGATGAGTTAGCAAGTATAGGTGTTTGTATTTCAGAAAAACCAAGTTCATATAATTTTTGTCTTAAAGTTTTCATTACTTGTGAACGAAGCAAAATTATATTGTGAATTCTGTCATTTCTTAAATCTAAAAATCTATATTCTAATCTTAAATCTTCTCTTACTGAATTAATATCAACTTTTTCTGAATTAACTTCAAAAGGAAGTGTTGATTTGCATTTTCCTAATATTTCAATTTTTTGTGCATCTATTTCAATTTCACCTGTTGGTATTTTGTTGTTTTTGTTTGACCTTTCAACAACTGTTCCATGTATACAAATTACACATTCAGTTACTATATCATTGATTTGTTCTTTAAATTTTTCATCATCTGATATAACAATTTGTGTAATTCCATATTGATCTCTTAAATCTATAAATTTCATTGCTCCTAAATTTCTAATTCTTTGTACCCATCCTGATAGACGAACTTCTTGTCCAACATTTTTTATGTTTAGTTGTCCGCAATTGTGTGTTCTGTAAATATTATTCATTTTATCATATCCTTCCCTTTTCTTATAAAACAATGTAGTACAATTATATCAAGAATTTTGTAAAATTCAATGTTATTTAGTGATTTTTATGAAAATCTTTACTTTTGTTTTTATTTATTTTCATATTTCTTTATTAACATATAAGATTCTCGTTTATACATACAAAAAAATACTAATTTATTAATATCTCATCAAAATTTTATTTATATAATAAATATAATAAAACTCCCTTACAATTAATTATTAATCATAAGGGAGCTGAACACTTTACTGATTAGCAATACAACTTGCCATCTGCATCATTTCATCGATTGCATCAAGCTCAGAATTCATTTTAATTGCCAACATCTGGAAATGCTCTGCAAGCGTAGAGTTGCCAGCTTCGTCTAAAATGTTTGACATTCTCTTTAACTTAGACTGTTGCTCCTGCATATCCTCTAACATTGCGTTCATTTCCTTTGACACTTCTATATAAGCGTCTTTCTGCTGTTCGCTAATGCCTTCATTCTGATCTTTCCGCATTGATTGAAAAATTTCTTCCATTATTGACGTGTCCATTATTTGTACCTCCAAAATTTTTTTTATAATGTTTAGATATGTTGAAAACACGAGGTTTTCATAATAAATCATTTGATTTATACTTTACATTATATCATATTTACATAAAAATATCAAATTCTATAAAATCTCATTTTCCTGATATATTCTATAAAAATTAAACCTTAATTTTTAAATAGTATCGAAAAAAGAAGTACTTTTCAATAAATCAAATTATTGAAAAGTACTTCTTTTTATTTTGAATGTTTTCCTTTTGATCTTTTAAATTTGTAATTATCATCTATTGTGTAATCTTCTTGTGTTTGGTTATCTAAGTAGTTATCTTGTTGTAAACTTTGTTCTTGTATATCGTTAGTTGTAATTTTGTTATTGCTTTCACTATAAGAACCATATAGACCATCATATGTGTTTTGATTGTTGTATGTTTGTTTTGAATTTTCACTATAGTCTGCATACATGTCCTTACTTATGTATGGATTTTCTGGTTCGTTTGTTGATTTATATTCATTATCCATATTAAATTGTGTTGTTGTATCTGTGTTTTGATATGTATTTATTTCTGATTCATTATTTGTATTTTCTTGTAATTGATTAATTTCTTTATATTGATTGTTGCTTTGCATATCATTTTGATTTTCATTTCTAACACTTGTTACATTTTTTGAAGAATAACCATATAGATCTGAATAATCATCTACATTGTTGTTATTTGTTGGTTGCTTTTTCTTCTTTCTAGATTTTACTACAATTATTATGATTACAAATATTAGTATTACACCTACTACTATTCCTCCATATATAATCATATCTTTTTTGTTTGTTGTTGCTGTTACATCTGAATCTTTGTTTACTAGTATTTGATATATTACTTTTTCTTTTCCATCTTCTGATGTTACAGTTATTGTTATTGTATTTTCACCTTTTACTAAATTTGTATTTCCTGTTACTTCAACTTTTGCATTTTCAACATTTGCTGTTGCTAATACATCTAATTTTGTAATATTTGGATCTAATACATTAATTTTATATTCATATACATTTGATGAAAATTTTGGACTTAATGTATATCCATTTATTTTTAATGATGATAAACCTAATGTTGTTGCTTCACCTTTTTTTACATTTATTGTGTAGATTCTTGTAGTTCCGTCTTGTGCTGTTACCGTTATTTTTACTGCATTATCACCTGCTACTAATGATTCATTTCCTGTAATTTCTACAGTAGCTTTTTCATCATTTGGAGCTGCTTTTATTTCTAATTTTTCTACATCTGCACCTACATTTAATGTATATGATGTTGTTTCTGGATCAAATTCTGGATCTAAACCTTCTGGTGTTACTTCTAATGTTTTTAATGCTTTATCAGATGCTTTTGATGGCTCTTCTGTAGTTAACAGTGATGTTTTTATATATCCAGTTCCTCCATTATAAGAAACTTTAGACCATCCATTATCACTAATTCCAGTACGAGTAACACTTTCTCCAGCTTTTAATGTACCAATTTTGTCACTATCTGCACTATAGCTTTTACGAATATTTATGTCTCCTGTTGCATATACTTTGTCATTTGCTGATTTAAATGTTGGCTCTGTTGTTGTGTCGTTGTTATCTTTGTTATCATTATTATCGCTTTTTTTGTCATTATTTTTAGTATTTGTTGAATCATCTTTGCCATTAGGTTTTGATTTACCAGCTATAGAAATAGAGCCTCCTGAAACATTTTTTAAATTTCCTGAAGAATCTGACATTTTTCCTGCCGGTGTAACTGTAACCTTAACACCATTATCTGAGTTGGCTTTTACAGTCACAAAAAATGACCCTTCTAGCCATTCACTTGAACTACTTGATGTTCCCCCACTTACACTGATACTTACTTTACCTGTGTATGATGAAGAAATTGTTATATTTGCACTTTCACCATTTGAAATATTTTTCTTTGAACTGCTAACATTTATATCAGCAGCCATAGATTTTACTGTAATAGCAATTAATAGTACTATCATTGATATTATAACTTTTTTTATCACTCGTATCTTATTCATTTTTATCCCTTTCCATATAAATTATTTCATTATTTCTTTTTTTATAAGAACATAGTCTGCTGGATCTATTTCTCCATTTTGATTGTAATCTGCGATTTTTTGTTGATCCGCATTTAAACTTTTTACACCCATTATATGATTTTTAATTAAAACATAATCTGCTGGATCAAGCATATTATTTCCATTTACATCTCCACGCATAAAGTCCTTATTTCCATCATTGTTGTTACCATTATTATCGTTATTATTATCACTTCCACCATCTTTATTTAGATATTGGTTAGCAACATATCCTTCTAGTCCATCACTTGTTACTATTTTGTCCCAAGTATATCCATTAGCTTGTGCTACATTTTCTTGCATTATTGTTACTGTTGTTCCTTTGCTTAAAGATGTAACAACTCCACTTGATGTTGTTGCTTGTGCTCTTATTCTAACTTTTCCGCTGTCGCATTTTATTGTTGCTATTTTATATGATGGATTTGGAGTAGGATTATTTCCTATTTCTGTTAAATATTTATCAGCTATATAACCTTGTGTTCCGTTTGCAAGTTTTACTCTTACCCAGTTAAATCCATTTATATTATTGTATGTGCCTTTTTCTATTATAGTAACTGCTTGACCTGATATTAATGTTGTTACTATTTTTGTATTACTTGTTCCTGGTCCATTTCTTAAGTTTACACTTGTATTTGATACTGCTGAAATGTTTGCATTTGTAACATCTGCAATTTGTGTAATGTAATTTCTTGCAATATATCCTTTTACACCTGAAGATAATACAACTTTATCCCAATAATATCCACTTACTTGTGTTGCACCACATTCAATTCTTAATAATACATCTCCTGTATTTACTTTTGTAAGAACTGTTCCTAATAATGAAGGTGCTGTTCTTACTTTTACATCTGTTCCTGTTACTTTAACATTTTGTGTTATTACACTTGAACCGTTTGGTGAACCACACTTTTCAGTAGGCATATTTTCAAATACAGGAATTACAAATGTAAAACTATTATTTAACATACCTAAACTTGAATATGATTTTTTTACTGATGTACTTTCACTTACTGCTGCACTAATATTCCCCATATATTGGTGATAATATAATTTTCCGTCACTATTATCTACATCATATTTTTGTAAATATAAAGTTGATTGACCAACATTTATGTATCCAGATGCAATCCACGCAGCTCCACCTTTTATTGCTGTTTCTGGATCTGTCCAGCCTTTTCTTTTTGCATATCTTAATGCATTAGAAATAACTGCCGCATTTCCACTTCCTGTTGCATTTATATTATAAAAATTATAGTATCCAACATATCCACTATATGTACCTTTTCCTGTTGAGCTTGCTGTACTATTTGATCCTTGCTCTTGCACAATTCTTGATGCTAAATGATATGGACTAATATTAGATGCTTGTGCTGCTTCCATAATTACCTGTGCATATGACTTATTTATTGTTGCTGTTGAGCCATCTGTTTTAGTATATGTTATTTGACTACCTCTCATCCAAGGTGCATTGTTTATTATTTTGTTAACTCCATCTATTGTTTGAGTACTCGAATCATATTTTAAATTTTCAAATTGAAATATGTAATCTTCATTTAACCAGTTACGTGGATCCATATAATATGATACTGCTACTTCAGAAGCACATCTCCATTTTCCTGTATCATAAGCTTTATTTCCACAAGTTGAACAAATCCATGCTCCTGTTTTATCATAATAAACCAAGTTTCTACCATGAGCAGCACTTGTTTCATTTTTTATTACTTGATTCCAATCTAAACCTGTATACAATATTTTAAATTGCCAATTTGGATACTTTGCTTTTAAATTGTCTATTAGTTCTTTATAGCCTGGATAATTGTTTATTTTACTTGAATACCCTTCCGTACTTTGAGCTGCATAGGATTCTTTTATTTGTAAAAAAGTACTTATGCATATATATGTAATAAAAACCATTAACACTACTATACTTATCAGCTTTGTTTTTCTCGACAAAATGTTACCTTTTAACATTTCATTCCCTCCTCTTTTGCATTTTTTTACAAAGTTAGTATATCATTAAAAATTTGTAAAGTAAAGGTCGAAATTGTTAAAATTTTACAAAAAAAAGAAGTTACTTTTTATTATAAAAATAACTTCTAAAATTAACTTATAAACACATATAATTTCTTTATTAAGCCCAAATTGTTATGCACATATATATAATATATGATAGTAAGAAAACTGAACCTTGTAATCTTGTCATTTCATTTTTCTTGCCAATTATTGGAAATAAGCATAACAATGCTGTTGCAACTATTAATATTAAAAAATCCATATTGTAACTAACAGAATATTCAATTGGTTTTATTATAGCTGAGACTCCCATAATAAAAATCATATTTAGTATACAAGAGCCAATTATATTTCCAATTGCCATATCTACCTTTCCTTTTGTAGTTGCTACTATTGATGTAATTAGCTCTGGCAAGCTTGTTGCTATAGCAATAATCGTAACACTTACCATTTTTTCACTCATTCCAAGTGTACCTGCAATTTTTGATGCATTAT
>ULNB01027998.1_pt1 | contig 13355 bp, 10 predicted proteins | sample 1951811 | NCBI WGS metagenome assembly ULNB01 (sample SAMEA4835566, study PRJEB28245) | human gut metagenome | biome: gut microbiome; material: fecal sample | place: Denmark | collected 2008
CGTGCAATTACGAATGATCGCATGTTTTGTATTTTCCATATAAATACCAATGCCACGCCCATAAGCGAATGTGATTCCTTTAATAAGGACATTGCTACAATCTTGGATAGACAATAAAGGCTGCCCAATCATAGAAATCGTCACCTCTTTACGATCTGTTGGCAACATGCACATATATATTTTCTGATGCGTACTATCAATCATGTACTCTCCAATCGTGTCCAACTCCTCAAGGACATTCAAAGCATACCAACGACGGAAAGAGGCTCCAGTCATGAATCCATAATGAGTGGACTGAGCCGCATGGATTTCTTTGGAGATCGTATCGATACCCGACACCTTTATCATATCGTCAGCATAACCATGGGCGAAATAACCTGCGATCCAAAGGTCCTTTATGTTTTTCCACCTGCGAGGTTCTTCCTCATGATACCCAAATATCGGCAATGAACCTTGGAGACCAGAAGATTTAATTTTTCCGATCAGGACTGTTGAGTCATTGGGTCATCTACATAAATGGAATGGAGCCTGATTGACAAAGACTTCTGTCCAGGAAGGGATACTTACCCTTGCAAATCCTACGGGATGCAATCCATAAAGCGGCAACTGATGCCGCTGGAAATCGATCTCATAAACATTCTTTCTTGAAGACTTCCGTATCCTACTTAATATCCCTTTGTCTTTAACCTTTTTGAGTAAGGATGAATTCAATGTCTTGCCACCAGAGATACACACTTGCTCATGATGATAAGCCTTCATCTCTACATTGTCCTTTCTTAGGATGAGAGGCTGTTTCAGTTCATAAACACCTCCTCTTATCAAAATACTCACATGATGGAAAGGGGCTCTTTGGGCTAACTCCAATGCCTTTTCCACTGATCTTAAAGGATGAGACAAGGACCCGTCTGCCTGATCATGACCAGTTGTGGACACATAAATACGGCAGGAATCAGCCGCTTTTAACGTAGGGGCAGACATGAGCATCAACCCTAAAAACAAATACCGTATGATGTCTTTCATCATATTTTCTATCCTCTCCATCATTAATTCAACGGCTGAAGGTGAATGGCAACGCCTCCTGAAGCAGGAAGTTTGAAACGCAACTTGCTCTTCTTATTGATCTTTTTCTTCTCCACAAGGACATGAGTACGCGTCTTGACAGCCTTCCCGCCATCAGTATATATTTCTGCCAAATATGGCTTATTGCCATCCAAGAAATCCAAACTGATGGTAATCTCACGGCTATCATTGTTGGTAATGGCCCCGACGAACCATTCCTTCCCATGACGACGCGCCATACTAATATACTGCCCGGGAGCACCTTCAAGGACCTTCGTATCATCCCATGTCGTGTATAAGTCATCAAAGAACTTCAGTTCCGGTTCATCATGGCAGTCGGAGGGTTTGTCATACCAATAGAGGAATTGAAGAGGACTATAATAAATCATAGAAAGCGCAAGTTGATGTGCAGGCGTTGTCTTAAGAAGCCTCAGATGAGAGGGAGTCGTTGACCGCTCTCCATTCAAGCGCGCATAGTCTTGCTGGTAATAACAGATCGTATAATCAGCAGCGCCAGACACGAAACGAGTAAAAGGCAGGATGGTATTCGTGGTTGCATCGGGAAATTCCTCATTCCCTCTGATCCCCTCCTGGGTCAGGAGGTTCGGGTAAGTACGAGAGAAACCCGTAGGACGGTATTCGTCATGGATATCAACCATCAAGCCATACTTCGCACATTTCTTGACGGCTTCATGCAACCATCTCGTCCAAGTCTGAGACCCGACCTCAACAAAGCCAAATTTAATGCCACTGACTCCCCACTGCTTGTATAGAGGCAGGATATCATCCAACTGTTGTTCTAAAGCCCGCATGTTTACGTAAAGGAAGACCCCTACCCCTTTGCTCTTTGCATATTTGATGGCTTCCATGAGATCAAGGGCATGAGGATCAGGGTTTCTTCGGGGATCCAACGTAACAATAGTGGCATCCGAGCTTCTGTCATCTTCTGCTCCATACCAACCAGCATCAAAGTGAATATATTGAAGATGATGCTTAACGGCAAAGTCGACAAGGGATTTTGCCCCGGTCGTAGACAACGTTACTTCGCGCATCACCTTGCCGGGACGGATCCAAGAAGGATCCTTTATCTTGCAGGGGTCATTTAAATTCTGGAAAATATCATTGTTCTCCAAGATGTCCCCGGCTCTCTTCGCACACATGATGACACGCCAAGGCGTAGAATAAGGAGCGATATCCTCCACTACTCCATACATGGATGTCCTGATCGTGTTCTCTTCTCCTTCCTTAAGCTTGAACTTTGTCCTGCAATAATCCGTCATCTTTGCTTCCCCCAAACAAACATAGACGCCATTCGGCTCCTTCAAAAGCAGCGGTCGTTCTGCCTCGCAATCCCAGTTTTTCAAGGGCAAAAGACGATAATTGGACTGTGCGTATGAGGCAACATAAGCCATTGTACCTTCTGGGGCGACAAATTGAGTGTATTCATCAGAAATATAAAGATATTCCGATGAGGCAAAATGATATTGGAAGGCAATGCCCTCATCATAGGCTCGTACGATAAGGTTCAGCTCCTTCGCTACTTGCTTTTTCTTGATGATGAGCTTCCACTCCACATAATCATCCTTCACCGTACTCCTTTCCCCATACACGGGATGCCATGATTGATGATAGGATTTACTGACTGCGTCCTGGATGGACAAGCCAGATTGCCAGTCCGTATTTGCCTTAATGCCTAACTGGGAAGACTTGATGACATCCTCCCCTTGCCATTGGAGATGATAGCGAAGCACACCTCCTTCATCACTGACGGAAAAAAGATAATTCCCATTTGGCGAGGTGATATCCACAACTTTCGCGTTTATCATCTGCACCGAAATCATTGCCATCCCTAAGATGATGTGTCTTAATAGCTTCATATATAAAATTCTCTTACACATTAAACGTCATTTAGTATAGTATCTGCCACACACAGAAGAGTGGCAGATACCGATTGCTAATCATATTGTATTATTCATAACCAGGATTTTGAACAAGTCCCCCTTCTTTATTTGCCTCTATTTCCCTATTGGGAATAGGAAGCTTGTTTATGTGATCATCTAATTGATAACCTGCTTGCTTTACCTTCTCATTATATTTCATTAGGTATTCCGACAACTTATTCATTCTCATTAATGTATTAAGTCTATAGTCTTCCATTAGCAGTTCCCTTGCCCTTTCATCCAATATCAAATCCAAAGAAACATCATCTGCTGTTATTGGTTTAGCATGCGCACGCAAACGCAGAATATTAATATCATTTGCCGCAGATTCTTTATCACCAGAAAGGAAATATGCCTCTGCCCGCAACAAATATGTTTCAGCAAGTCTCATAATATACCAATCTTTAAAGATTCTCCCCTGATCATGCTTCTCACCACTTGTCGGATCCGTCCCTAACCCATGATGAATTGCAGTTACTACCTTTATATAAATTGGCTGACAGATTTTATAATAATCAGAGGGATCGCCTAAATTATCTTTTGTTATCTTCTGTCCATAAAATCTACTTGATGGATTCGTCCAGTAGTATTCCCTTCTTACATTATATGTAGAATTCCGAATATCACTGTTTTCCTCATTTTTATATTTCCAAATATCATTCGCAGCATAACCGGTTAGGGATAATTGATCAACTGGTCTACCACCTAAAGTATCTTTGAGCCAGTTCACTTTACCATCAGCATCTTTTAACCATTCCCATCCTACGCCAAAATATCTCTCCATGACAAAATTGCCACCACTTCTAGTTGTATTGCCACCACCAACAGCATCAACATCAAACTGCACGTTCCATATACATTCCTTATTTCCATCAATACGGTTAAAATTTCCTTCCCGGAAGAGATCCCAATAAACATCTCCCCATGGTTCTTTTGGACCTAGATAATCCCAACCATTAAATGTAAAATCTTTATAAATTCCAAATCGTTCTGTCATTAAAGACATAGCAGGATTATTGATGACTGCAGATGCTTGATCTATAGCCCCCTGATAGTCTTTTAAACATATTAAGATTTCGCTCAACAGATGTTGTGCTGCTACTTTTGATGCTCTACCGCCAATTTGCTCGTCAATATCAGGCATCCATTGTATTGCAAAAAGCAAATCTTCTTTGCATAAATTATAGACATCTTCTTGCGAGGAATTCGAATAATTGTAAACGGGAGATGTTGTCTCTTTTGTTACTATTGGAACATTCCCCCACATATTAGCCAAAAAACGATAGCAGAAAGCCCTTAAGAACTTTGCCTCACCAACGATTGCATTTTTCTCAGCATCATTTGTCCAGCTAGCTTCCGGCTTGTCTGCTCTGTCTATGATAACATTACATTGGTATATCATACTATATAGTCTTGACCACCATTTCAATGAAAATCCATTATCAGCATTAATTGTATTCCAATTAAAATATTCTGTCCAAGTTTTTTCTGAAGAACGAGGCTCATAAAGATCTACATCTACTCCAAACATATCATAATTCGACCAACTATCCGTTGTAGCATAGAAGTCAGTTCTTATATCTTTATATATATTACTCAAAGCCGCAACAAATCCCTTTTTGTCCACATACGAGTTCTCTGGCGTCAAGAAATCCTTTGGCTTTTCCGTTAATATATCATCACTGCAAGCTGTCAAAAAAATAATTATGCTTACTAATAATATTATTTTTTTCATAATTCTAAATTAGAAATTAAACATTAGGGTCATCAAATATGTTCGAATAGAAGGCACTGCGCTATCAACTAAACCTTGATTAGTCTCAGGATCCAATCCATGCCAATGCGGAGCAAAGGTTAAAAGATTATCCGCACTTAAAGTTACAACTGTCTTATTTAAACCAACAGTCTTTGCAACCTTAGTAAGATCATAACTCAAAGCTAATTTTTGCAACTTAATAAAACTCCTATCAAAATACTTCGTCCCTTTGTATCTTGCATTCTTGTTATAATCTGGGCGAGGGTAAATGGCATCCGTATTCGTAGGCGTCCAATAATCATATACATAATGATTAATATTATAGTTATTACAATAGCCATCTCTATAGGGAGTATTTGATCCAGACAAGTAATATCCATTGCCACCCCAAATGGAATTAATGTAAACCATCAAAGACAGCTCCTTATAATGGAACGTATTTGTTAAGCTCCATCTAAAATTAGGATTTGTTTTGCCTATAAACTGGCGGTCTTTGACCGAAGTGATCTTTCCGTCACCATCAACATCTTCCAATTTATAATCCCCAGGACGCATTCCCTGCATAATAGTTCCATCATCCTCATCACTTTGCTGCCACATACCTATGACTCTATACGTATATATTGTACCTAAAGATCTACCAATAAAGTAGCCAGAACTTATCAGATCATCTTCTTTTCCATCTCCATCATTGTCTTCACCCAGAATGGTAACAACCTTGTTTCTATTCAGGGAAAATGCGAAATCACTATCCCAACTAAAAGTTTTTCCTTTAACATTTAGCGAATGCAAAGAGATCTCCAAGCCTTTATTTCTAATCTTCCCTATATTAGACTTTATAGATGACTTACCTGAAATATAAGGTATTGATAAATTAAACAATAAATCCTTTGTATTTGTTATATAAGCATCAATACTTCCGGACAGTCTTTCTCCAAACAAAGAGAAATCAAGTCCTACATTTGTACCTGTAGTCTTTTCCCATCCAAGATTATCTAAAGCAAAAGAGGAAATATATTGCGTAATAGCATATTTATCCTGACCAGCATAAATGTATTTATCAGTAGAAACTTTTGCTAAAGTACTATAAGGACTAATTGATTGGTTTCCATTAGAGCCATAAGAAAGACGAACTGCTAAATTATCTATGAAATCAGCATGCTTCATAAAATCTTCTTTAGTTATGTTCCAATTCAAACCACCAGAAGCAAAAGTCCCCCATTTTTTATTCTTACTAAATGCAGAACATCCATCTCTTCTGACTGTACCTGTTACAGAATACTTATGGTTATAAGTATATGTGCCACGAGCCATATAGCCAATATCCGCACTACTACCCGCTCCTGAATATGTCTTTTGTATCTTGCCATCTTCCAAAGAATTATACCCCAACACCGTATTATCGAAATCTTCAGCATAAGCCTCTGTACTATCATAAGTATTGCGCTCGCGAGAATAAAGCAGTGTTATATCTATATTATGTTTATTTGCAAAAGTATTATTATACTTGATAATGTTATCAAGCAGAGTGTTATAGTTCTTACCATGCCGACGATCACCTACTCCATTTTTACCAATTCCATTTGTCGTGTTCTCATCATAGAAATAATAATCTCTGCTAAATCGAAGATTATTGGAGAAAGTCATTGTATACGATAGACCTTTTATCCAAGGGCACTTCACCGTCATATCAAAAATAGCATCAAGATTATAATATTTCTCTAAATTAGCTGTTTCCATACTCCAATAAGGGCTTTCGAAAGAGGTAGTGGTTTGTGGGAACTCTAAATAATTCCCATTTTCATCTTTCATTGAAGCATAGGGACTAGTATGACAAACTTGAACCATATCTGGCGTAGAACCAGAATAATCACGATAGCTAAAAAATGTTTTAATGCCTGTTGTTAGCCAACTTGTAAGATTTGAGGACACATTAATTCTTCCTGCAAAGTTCTTATAGTTATCATTCAGAACAACACCATGCTGATTTGTTATATTTGCGGAAATATAATAGTTAAATTTATCTGTACTATTTGATACACTTAAATTGGATTTGAAAGCGAATGCGTTCTGACTAAAAAGACTGTATGGGTCAGTAATTGTTGCTTGATGATCAGAGGTAGCCTCATAATTCTTTTGCTCAATTGGCTGTAAATACATCGTAATTTTTCCAGGATCAGCCTCTTGACCATTGGCAGTCCTGATATCCAAAATTCTCTGCAAATACCCTTTTGCATCATAAAGTTTTGGACGCTTTAATTCATTTGAGATACCATACGATATATTTGCATTAAAAACAGGCTTTCCATCTTTGCTTCTGCCACGCTTTGTTTGAATAAGGATAACACCATTTGCAGAGCGCGAGCCATATACAGCAGCTGCACTAGCGTCCTTCAATACAGAGAAAGACTCTATGTCATCCGAAGAAATGTCAGCAAGAGATCCCGAATAAATAGCGCCATCTACAACGATTAATGGAGTATTTCCACTTGTTGAATTTTGCCCTCGAATAGAATAACTACCTACAGCACCGGCTGAATTTATTCCGCCAATATTTAGCCCTGGGATCGTTCCCTTTAAAGTTTCCATAATATTGTTAGTAGGTACAATATTATAAGTATCTAAATCTGCTTTAGCAATAGCTCCTGTTATTGCTTGGCGATTTTGTGTACCATATCCTACTACGACTACATCACTGAGCACCTTTATATCTGGCTTCAATATAACATACATGTCCTTTTCAGGTTGTGTCATTATTGAAGCATAGCCTATATATGAGATTGTTAACTCATTACCCGGGGTTGCATCCAGCGAGAAATTACCATCAACATCGGTAATTGTTGCCAGATGAGTGCCTTTTACTGTAACCGTCGCCCCAATGATAGGCTCACCTTTCTCATCAACTACACGTCCGGTGATCTTTATCTGATGACCGTTAACCGCTGGATTTGGCTTTTCTTTGGTTGAGGGACGCTGGACAGCCTTCTTCTTGACTGCGATCGTGGTACCACTAATGACATATTCTACATCCTCACCTTGTAAGATCTGTGCAACTACGTCTGAAACTGGAGCATTGTGGGCAGAAATATTGATACGGCGCTTTAGGTTCTTGATAGTATTAGCATCGAATACAAAGGAATATCCTGTTTGCTTCTTTAATTTGGCCATGGCTGTCTTGACCGTAATGTTATTGGCTGTCATCGTCACCCGCCTGACCTGTGCCATAGCTGAGAAGCAGAAAGCAAGCATACAGGATGCCAATACAATGGATTTTATGTTAAATTGACTCATCATAAGTTGTTTATTTGTAAATAACTACGTTAAATAGGTTATTAAGGGCGTATTTTTCATAAATTTGTACGCTCTATTCAAAAAACCTGAGAGGGATTATTTGAATCGTGGTAAGGGGAAGATATGGGGGTATCTTCCTCTTTTTATTTGTCTGGGGGTTTCTTTTTCTTCATCTCTTTAGGTTTAAGTTAATAATTATTGATCTAATTGGGGCTTTCAATACATAACGTATTTGCCTTTGTCATGTTTATACTTGATCTGCCCTGTGTTTGACATCGACTGAAGGATCTTGCCTAACGTGTCTTCCTTGCGATTGAAAAAGCCGTAGAACCTTACATGGTTGAGACGCTGACTTACCTCGATTTTGACCCCATAGCTCCGAGAGAGTATCTTGGCAATTTCCGGAATGCTCATGTTCTCAAAGTAAAGGTCGTTCATCTCTGACCTGTCTTCTGCATCAAGAACGTTGCGATAGAACTTCATCTCACCAGTTCGCTTATCCAGCATCATACGATCACCCGAATGGAGGATATATCCACCGTGATGGGACAGTCGGTTGTCCAAGCCAGCCTTCCCCGCAAATAGGTCGACACTCACCACATCATCGTCTTGATAGCTGCGGACATCGAATTCTGTTCCTAAATCGCTTACAACTAGCTCAGAGGTATATACCTTGAACGGCATTTTCTCTTGGTGCTTCACTTTGAAGTATCCTTCCCCTTGAAGAAAGACATTCCTGTCCGTAATCCCATAGCCTTGGGAATAACGAAGAGTTGACCCACTATTTAATTTGACTTCCGTACTATCTGGCAAGACAAGATTCAACTGTGATCCATCGGGGGCTTCCATGGCAATCGAAGAGAATTTTGACTCCACATTGGTGGTAATCACATGGTAACTGACCCAGGGAATGAGGATCACGAGGAAAATAGCCGCAGCAACCACAACCTTCATCCACAACGGTATCGACCTCAAAAGAGCCGCTTCCTCCCCATCTTCCAAGGGCTGAGTGTCCTCATCCTCTACTCGACTTAAGAAGCGTTGGAATGCTGCCTCGACATCAATATGATGAGGATTTGCTTCTACTTCCATGGCAAACAGCGACTGAACACGCTTGTAGGCATAGTCACGATTTGCTTCTGAAGCATCTGTCCAATGCTTTAATGCCGCTAAATCGACTTCCGTAATACTCCCATCAACCATAGCAACAATCCAACTGTCTATGTCATGAATATCTCTGTCCATACTCATTAATAACAACACAATTTAAAGAAAAAGGGATAAAATAATCCGTGTTTTTTTCATATACGATTGAACATCAGCTGATTCCCTGGGTTAAAATCAGCAAAACGAACAACTCTCCCAAGGCATCAGACAATATTTGCAAGGCTTTTTTCATGTGGTATTTGACTGTCGGCACTGACACTCCGCATTCTTTTGCGATCTCATCATACTTTTTGTTCTCACGGCGACTTAACAGGAATATCCTCTTAGTCAGTTCCGGCATGCTCCCGACTGTATCACTGACTTTCTGTTCCATCTCTTGGACAATCAACTGTCCTAATGGATGAGTGCTGTCAAAGAGGGAAGAGAAATACCAACCAATGTTCTCTGCCGTGATCGAAACGGAATGTTGCCCGTTCCGATAGCCAACAGATCGTAAAACATTCAGGCTGCGGCGATGAACGGAAACCGCAAGGTATTTCTTTAGGGAATCTGTCTCAATGTCTTGACGGTGATGCCAAATATATATCATGACATCATCCGTCACCTCTTCGGCTAACAGAATGTCCCCCAACAGGTGCATGGCTATATAGCATAAGGGCTTATAATATTTCTGATAAAGGCTGTTGAATGCCTTCATATCACCTTTCTTGATTCCTATAAGCAAAGGATCTGTCATTGATATTAAATCGTTGATTGGTTGAACTCGTTGATATGATACTGCAAAAGTAATAAATCCACTGCCGATAAACAAATTTATCTTGGGATATTTCTTGAAATAACGTTACTTTCATCCCTACCATACAGTTTGTTGCATCTTCTCATAAGTCACGCTGCACCTCGGATACAAAAATAAAACTGGTTTTATTTTGTATTTCTCCTGATTTGCTGTATCTTTGCAAAATCAGACCTTGGCAACAAGCACAGACGACATCATATCCCGGAATTGCCTTGGGCTGGTAAGGTATCATGATAAATATAAGAATTACGTTATGAAGAGAATTTTAGTTATTTTGGCATGGATCACACTGTTCCTTCCGGTCAACGCGATGGATCCAGTTAAGAAATGGGGGCAGTTGCAGGTAATTGGCAACCAGCTCTGCAGTGAGAATGGTAGTCCCGTAGTATTGCGCGGCGTAAGCTTGGGATGGCATAACCTATGGCCACGATTTTATAACCGAGAGGTCGTTTCATGGTTGAAGAACGATTGGAACGCTACTGTTATCCGCGCTGCCATGGGCATCCTGATTGAGGATAACTACTTGGACAATCCCCAGTTTGCTCTAAAATGCATGAAGCCCGTCATCGAATCTGCCATCGCCAACGGCATCTATGTCATCATCGACTGGCACTCCCATAAGCTGTGCACACAACAGGCCGTAGAGTTCTTTGGGGCAATGGCGCATCAATATGGCAAGCATCCAAACATTATCTATGAGATATACAACGAGCCCGTAAACGATTCTTGGGACACGCTAAAGGTATATGCCCAACGAGTGATCAAGGAAATCCGCAAGTATGACAAGAAGAACATTGTCCTCGTGGGATGCCCTCATTGGGACCAGGACATCGACCTTGTGGCAAAGAGTCCTCTAAAAGGATTCAAAAATATCATGTACACCGTGCATTTTTATGCCGCCACACACAAGGCTGAACTGCGCGACAAGGTGGTGAATGCCATTCGTCAGGGTATTCCAGTGTTCATTTCCGAGAGTGGTGCAACGGAGGCTTCAGGTGACGGGAAGATCGATTACGCTGAATGGCAGAAATGGATTGACATGGAGGAAGCCAATAGAATCAGTTGGATCATGTGGTCGATCTCCGATAAAAACGAATCTTGTTCGATGCTGCTTCCCAGAGCCGCATCCCGTGGGGGATGGCAAGACGATGTCATCAAACCGTATGGGAGGAAAACACGAGAATACCTACGACAGTTGAACACTGTCTACGACGAATAGGCAGGCATAGTCAGCGACGTTGCAAGAAGTGACCTTTCGCCTTGTTAAAGACGACCTTTCGCCTTACAAAAGATGACCTATTAGACGACGATAGGTGACCTTTTGCAAGGCGGATCTGGTCTCGGTATCAGATCTGCCCGACATGGAGCACGGACGGATCAAAGGAGCGGGTGTCTTTCACGCAAGTATAGAGCATCAGCTCCGTGAGCTGATGATGCATTTCTGTGATTTTCCTTACCACTCCGTCCTTGCCTTCCTTCAGAAGAGGTTTCAGGATTGAGCGACCGGGAGCCACGGCATCCGCGCCCATTGCCAATGCCTTATAGGCATCATAACCAGTATCGATATGGCAATCGCAGAAGACTGCCATTCCGCTTCCCTGCAAAGCCTGCTTAATCTGGGGCAGCATGGCTACCGGTGGCATGCCAAATGGGATGCGCCCATGATGGTGGGAGACGAGGACGGCACTGCATCCTGCTTCCTTGCATTTCAAGGCATCCTGCACAGACAGCACTCCTTTCGCCACGAAAGGGACATGAGCTGCTGCCACATACCGGCGAAGGTCATCTAACAAGATGGGTCCCAAGGCGAAGCCATCTGGGCAATCATACTGGCCATCCTTGCCGGGCACATGGTCGATATCAATGCCCACGGCGACAGCCCCATGCTTTTCGGCAAAGTCGATCTGCTCCAAGATTCTGTCATGGTCGGCAAAGGGCTTGATAATCCTCACCGTTTTCGCGCCTACAGCGGCAATATCCTCATATTCCTCGTCAGGTTCCATCCCCACGAAGTTCAGCATGTTGAGTTGTCGCGCTGCCTCTGCATATTCCAGCATGGGCTTACGACCGTCCTTCATCACCTTATTTAAATGAGAGAAGGCAGGCATCATCAACGGACTGGCAAAAGAATGCCCGAAGATCTCCGTCCGAAGATCAGGCATGACTGCATCGATTGCTCGCATTTCTACCAAAATATGGTCGAGGTATTGCCGGGTATGCACATTCGCATCATCCGGTCGACCGCTTGTCACCGGTATCATCCCTTTCGGACCGGGCCATGTCATGTTATTTTCTTGATCCATAATTTCCTTTCTTTATTATATCTTCATCATCTAATTGAAAGAAGTGCCTGATCGTGGTCACCGTGTTCTGGCGACCGGAACCACTATCGATGGGAATACTGTCTGATTCTCCTGAGGGCACGGTCGCGAATCTGGCGTACCCGCTCACGTTTCAGCCCCAATTCATGTCCAACCTCTTCCATGGTATGTTTCTCACAGCCGATGCCTAAGACGAGACGAAGCACATCCTGCTCTCGGTCAGGCAACATGCCCAACAGCGCCTTCACACGACTCAGTTCCAGGTCTGTATTCAACTGTGCGTCCGTCTGCGGCGCGTCCGGGTCTTTCAAGACATGCAACAGGCTGATATTGTTCTGGCTCCCTTCCGGGATCGGAGCGTCGATAGACTTCACTGCCGTCTCCCCATGTTCCCCGTTCCGGTCGACGCGCAGCTTAGGAACCATCCCCTGCTGACGAGAGATAGCATCCTCCATGGCACTGCGGATATACGTAGCAGCAAAGTTAACGAAGCGGATAGGATGCTCCCCATCATATTTTTGGGCAGCCTTGAGCATGCCCATATTGCCTTCAGCCACTAAGTCCTCGAAGTCAACACCTCGATTCCGGTATTGTCTGGCAAGAGCGATAACGAACTTCAAGTTGGCACTCACCAACCTATCCATCGCCTTTGCGTCACCCTGTTGGATACGCCTTCCCAACTCACGCTCCTCCTGATCGGAGAGTTGCTGCTGCCCAGCGATTTCCTTCAAGTACGATTCAAATATATTCTTTTTCTCCATAGTTCATTTCCTTCTCTAATTTCCGCAAAGTTACAACTATTTTCCGGTAATTCACCAACCGATCATGCAAAAGATCGTGAAAAACAAATAGCATCCTGGAAATTTCTATATGAGCGGAATATTTTGTACCTTTGCACACATGATGACATTCAAGAAATCACGATTGAGATCCCTTCAGCTTGTATGTGCAATGTTCCTGACGCTGATAGCCTTTCCGATGCAGGGTCGGCGCGCCCTTATGGAGAAGTCCTATCAACTTGCGGC
>ULNB01015655.1_pt1 | contig 13074 bp, 11 predicted proteins | sample 1951811 | NCBI WGS metagenome assembly ULNB01 (sample SAMEA4835566, study PRJEB28245) | human gut metagenome | biome: gut microbiome; material: fecal sample | place: Denmark | collected 2008
CGGAGGTGAGTTCCAGAACCTGCAAGACGCCAGGCAACGCCTCATGGTCGTGATGCCGATCGCCTTGCTGCTGATCTTCATCCTGTTGTATTTTGCCTTGAGGTCAGTCAAGCAATCGTTGATGATCTACATGGCAGTGCCCTTGGCATGTATCGGGGGCATCTTCTCCCTCGCCTTGCGGGGCATGCCCTTCAGCATTTCGGCAGGGGTAGGGTTCATCGTCCTCTTTGGTGTGGCGGTCCTCAACGGGTTGGTCCTCATCAATCGTTTCAATGCGCTCAAGGAGGCTGGGATGACTGACCTTCGCGAACGGGTCCTGAAAGGGACGAAAGAACGGCTGCGACCGATCCTATTGACGGCTACGGCCGCCATGCTTGGGTTCCTCCCCATGGCTGTGTCGGGGTCTGCCGGAGCTGAGGTGCAGCGACCGCTTGCAACTGTTGTCATCGGTGGACTGTTCACGGCCACCTTGCTTACGTTAGTGGTCGTTCCCGTCTTGTATACTTTAGAAGAGAAAATTGGCAAAAAGAATATGAACAAGAACATGGTTAACCAGGGGATACCTGGTGCTTTGATAATCCTGGTACTGCTCTTCCTGCCCTTGAAGGGGCAGGCCCAGCAGGCGATCTCCTTGGCTGAAGCCCAGGAGTTGGCTATCAGGAATTATCCTTCGATGAAGGCTGCCCGCCTGAATACACTGAGCAAGAAGGCCTTGCAACCTTCTGCCTATGACATAGGAGAAACAGAAGTGTCAACAGGCGGTGAGGAAATCGGTCGGGGTAACGAATCCATCCTGACGATCCTTACCTTGCGGCAAAACTTTGATATCTTCAGCATGGGTGCCAAGAAAGCTTATTTGGGGCAACAGACGAAAGTATCCGAGGCCGAAGAGAAGGTCATGGAACGCCTCCTGAGGCGGGAGGTGGGCATCGATTATTGCAATGCCTATGTGACCCGGCAACGAACCCGTGTCTATGAGCATCTCGATTCTGTCTACAAGGACTTTGAACGGAAAGCGAAGTTGCGCTATGAGACACAAACTACGTCGAAATTGGAATACATCAGTGCCCGTAACCAGGCTCGGCAGGTGGCTTTGTCACTGTCGCAGGCACGTCAGGATGAACGGATTGCTTTGCAGAACCTGAACAGATGGCTGGGAGTGGAGGCTACTTACATGCCGACAGATGTCCAACTGACTTTGTCTCCTGTCCAGGTCAACGCCCATCCTGCTTTAGAACTCAGTGCTGCGCAGGTAACGCTGACTGAGCGCAAGGTGAAAGCAGACCGTGCTGCCTACCTGCCGAAATTCTATTTGGAGGCTGGTAGCCAGAAAATTGGCTCGAAGATGGGATACTGGACCTATCAGGTGGGTGTCAGCGTACCGCTGTTCAGTCGCGCCAGGACTGCCTTGGCGCATTCCGGACAGATCGAGAAGGATGCGGCAATGGCGCGGCAGGAGCAGCAACGCATGGAATTGGAGAGTTCCCGACGTACATTGTCGTCGCAGCATGAGAAATGGAAGGCTTCCTTGAAGTATTATCAGGAGGTGGCACTTCCTATGGCTGAGGAACAACAGCGGTCGGCTGTCCTTTCCTATCAGGTGGGAGAGACGGATTATATCGGCTTCATCCAAAACATGAGTGACGTGGTGAAGGTGCAGCTCGATTACTGGAATGCTTATGGGGAATATCTCAACAGCGGCTTGAACTTACAATATTATTAAATCCAATCAATCAGAACAGACAATGAAAAAGACTTTATATTATATTGCATTCTCCTTCTTGACAATGGTTACTTTCTCTGCCTGCGGTGACAAGACCGCGGCACAATCGGAGGACAATGCTGATTCAACAGCGACCGAAGAGGCGGAGGTTTCAGATGTCACGCTTACCGATGCCCAGGTCAGGCAATTGAAGATCACGGCAGGGGAGATGCCGGAGTACCAGTTCTCTGGTAGGATAGAGGCGAATGGGACCTTGGCAGTGATGCCACAGAGCGTGGCAAACGTGTCACTGTTCTCTGGGGCAAATGTCCGGAAAATCCTTGTCCGGGAAGGACAGGAAGTAGCTCAGGGACAGGTGCTTGCCATCCTTTCTCATCCTGACTTGCTTGACTTGCAAGGCAGGTACCTGGATGCCTACAACCGGCTCTTGTATGTATCGCAGGAGTACAAGCGGCAGCAGAAACTCTATCAGGAGCGTGTTGGATCAGGGAAGGAATACCAACAAATATTCTCAGAGTACCGTACCCTCCAGGGACAGCTGCGTACCACCGGGGCGCAACTGAGGATGATGGGCATCAACCCGAGCCTGGTTGCCAAGGGAAAGACCGTGTCCTCGATTGCTCTCAGGGCTCCTATCCGAGGGACCGTGGAGCAAATCCAAGCGGCTACGGGACAGTATGTGGACAATCAGCAGCCGATGTTCAAGATCGTTAACTTCGATCATGTCTACGCCGACTTGCTGGTCTTTGAAAAGGACCTCCCTTCCATCAAGGTTGGACAGCAGGTTGACTTTGTCCTGAAATCAGCCGGAGGCGCCCGTTATACGGGGAAGGTGTATTCCATCGGGAAGATCTTCGACAGTAACCCCAAGGCTGCCCATGTGCGTGCTACCATCCAAGGTCCCCGGCAAGGACTCGTGGAGGGCTTGTATCTCTGTGGGAAGGTGGCAACGGACGTGGTGCGGTGCCGTGCCCTTCGTAGTGATGGGATCGTCGAGGAGAATGGCAAGGACTATGCCTTTACCGTCACACGGCAAAAGGGAAAGTGGACGTTCCACCCGGTGAGGATTGAGAAGGGACGTGAGGAAAACGATTATGTAGAAGTGAAACAGTGGGATGACAGTCAGCCTCATGCGCAATATGCGCTCAGTGGGGCTTACTATATCCTTTCAGAAATGAAGAAAGAAGAAACAGGAGAGGATGACTGATGAAGAAGATGGCTTTGGTTCTCTTGTGGGCACTGTCGTTCTCAGGCAGTGCTCTCGCTCATTCCCATCATGCCCGGTGCTACCTGCGTATGGACAGCGTGACACATTCAAAGGCACAGGTGGATTCTATCGCCCGGTCTATTCGTGGCGTGCGTACCGCATTCTGGGATGCACGGCGTGGCGTGTTGTATCTGAATTATGACCCGTCCCAGACATCCAGGCGGAGAATCCAGCGTGAACTGCACCGGAAGATGGGCGTCAGGGGAGTGCGGTAGAATGGCTCCTTAAGGTCCATTGGATCCCTTTTGCCATGCGCCAGTCGGGTTGCATGTAGTGGTTCCCGTTGTTCAGCTCGAAGATGACATTCAGGCCGGCAGACTTGTATTCTTCGTAGAGCTGGCGGGTGTTGTCCTCAATGGTGCTGAGAACGGGGTTCCGTGTGACCCGCTCCCGGTCGCCCAAGGATAGATAGATGCACTCTGGCTCTTTTGTCCATGTGTGCCCGTGGACGAAGTCGAGGAAATGGGGATACCAGAGTGACCCGGATCCGGAGATGATCCCATCGAAGGCATCTGTCTGATAGGCTGCCCATAGCGCGAACAGTCCGGCGAGGGAGTAGCCTGCGAGATACCGCTTGCTGACATGAAGGTCCTTTTCCACGTTGGGTATGACAGACGAGAGGAGCGTAGCAAGCCATTTGCCGGCATTTCCTGCATAACCGCCTTCTCCCTTGAAAATAGGCTCAGCTGGCCATGGTGACATCTCTGCGTTCCAGTCGATGCCGTCAATCTCCACGAGGATAAACTGCCGGGTTCCTATTTTCTGGCATTGTTGATAGATGGCCTCACCCTCATGTTGAAAGGTATGGAGATATACTACCGGCACGGACTTGTCTGTCGCGCCGTATCTGCTGATGGTCTTTCCGTCGATTTCCATGTTCGTTTGCATTTGTAAAAGATCAACTCCTGCATCGTAAAAGGTCATCTCCTGCATCGTAAAAGATTATCTCCTGCCTTGCGAAAGGTCATCTCTTGTCTCGTAAAAGGTTACCTTTTACTTTTTAATCTTAATTCATTAATAATCAGTGCGATATCCGCATGCAACTATTATGGCTGCATGCGATAAAAAGAAATCTTACCACCAAGTAAGGTAGCAAGGCTACACGCTTAATGATAAGATTTCTTTCACTTGACGTCTGCCGTCCTGTTTGTCATTTGTAGGTGGCAGAGGGTATCTTGTTGGGATACGGATTAATAATTCTCAGCCTTCAGTTCGAAGAAGCTCTGGGGATGACTGCAAACCGGACAGATCTTCGGAGCCTTCGGGCCTACTACGATATGACCACAGTTACGGCAAATCCAAATGCTGTCTCCGTCACGGCTGAAGACGATGGCATCCTCTATATTCTTCAGAAGTTTGCGGTAACGCTCCTCGTGATGCTTCTCGATGGCACCAACGGCACGGAACTTCCGGGCGATCTCTGGGAAGCCTTCCTCGTCAGCTTCCTTTGCCATACGGTCGTACATGTCTGTCCATTCATAGTTTTCTCCGGCTGCAGCGTCTTTCAGGTTGCTGACAGTATCCTTGATCTCGCCACCTTCGAGAAGCTTGAACCATAACTTGGCATGCTCCTTCTCGTTGTTAGCGGTCTCGTTGAAGATGGCAGCGATCTGCTCAAAGCCGTCTTTCTTTGCCTTGCTTGCATAGTAAGTGTACTTGGCATGTGCCTTTGATTCTCCAGCAAATGCTTCTTGGAGATTCTGCTCTGTCTTTGTTCCTTTTAGTTCTTTCATCGTTCTAAATGTTTTTGTATGATACAATAAATATCTTGTTTCTCTTTTATCCTGTCGCGACAAAATTACAAAAAAATCTGGTAGGGTCTCCATTCTCTATCATTTTTTAACAGCTTTCACAATCTGCTAACAGTCTTTTATTCCCTGTTTGATGTCTTGCAGTTCCCGGATATATTTACTATCTTTGTGCCCGTAAATCATTGAAAGAGATTGTATATGATGGAAATAGGACAGAAACTGCCAGAGATCCTTGGCGTTGACCAGGATGGCAAAGAGTGGAAAATGAGTGAGTTGAAAGGAAAGAAAGTCGTGCTTTACATCTATCCTAAGGATTCAACGCCGGGTTGTACCAATGAGGCTTGCAATCTGAGGGACAACTATCAGCGCTTCCTTTCCGAAGGGTATGTAGTGATAGGCTGTAGCACGCAGGATGCAAAATCCCATCATAAGTTTATTGAGAAGTACGGTCTGCCTTTCCCGCTGATCTGCGATACAGAGCTCAGGCTTGTCAATACGTTGGGCGTGTATGGAGAGAAGAAACTCTATGGAAAGGTGCACATGGGTGTCTTCCGCACCACATTCATCGCTGATGAGGATGGCGTGATCACCCGTATCATGGGTCCCAAGGAGATCAAGGTAAAGGAACACGCTTCCCAGATCTTGGGAAATGAGTAGTGTGTCATGAGTCTCATCCTCGTCAATACATAGGTTGGCCATCATCAGCATTCATGATCACGATCTATGGGATAGGTTTATAAAGAGAATTGCAGGGAGACGAGGAACTCTCTGGGACGGAGTTCATATTCGTCAGTAAAGATGCCAACGCCGCTATAGTGGGTTTGCGTGTATTGTTTCTTATTGAAGAGGTTGTGCAGGCTTGCCTTAAGACGCAGGTTTTTCATTCTCCAAGTCATATCAGCATCTACTAATAAGGTGTTGACAGATGGTGAGTCTTGCAATTCATTATGGTATAGAATGCCTGTCAGGGAGAGGTCAACGTGCTGGATCGTGGAGGTAAGTCCCAACTGCTGCTTCCAGTCAAAGAGGCTGTTGACATCTTGATCGCCTACCTTCGATCGGCTGATGGAGAAGGTTCCATTGTAGTCGACTTCCATGAATGTCGGGGAGAAGAGAATTCCAGGTTGAAATGAAAGGTTCCGGTAATGGAATGGGTTGACGCCTCCTGCGGAATATTGCTCTCCGCGCACGAGGCTTCCTGTGATATCCAAACTGGTCTTGAGGTGCCAGGGGAAGATTCCCTTGGACAGGGAGAGCGTCCCATTGAGAAAGTCATGATGGGTGCGATGCTTGAGGAAGGTGTACTTGTATTTCCCGTTGCTGATCTGTAAGTCACTGGTCATATTGTTCCAAGTGCGTCCTCCGGTGAGCGTGGCATCGGCGAAGAAGTGCAAGATGGGACGTTTGTACTGGTAATTCAGATTGCCAGTTAAGGTCTTGGTGCGTGGGATAAAGTCGGCGGCCTGCTGAAAAGTGCGATAGTCGAGTTGCAGGCTGTCCAAGGCAAAGGACGTCCAGGAAGCAGCTCGCTCGGCGTAGTTGACGTTCAGGTTGAGGCTGTTGCGGAAATTGAAATCTTGATAGAGTCCTATGCTGGGCGAGGGCAACAAAAGGGATTCTTGCTGTCGGGTGTATCGTACTGCTGTCAGTGGTACATTGACATAGAAACGAGTATTGTCATCCTTGAAACTCACGCCAGGCGAGAGCGTCATCCCTAATTTCCAGTTGTCCTTCACCACGTTTAGGTTCTCTGCTTCCACCTCGCCTCGAATGCGCCAGTTCCAAAGTCCGGCATTGCGATTATAGCCAAGGGAGTGGAAGGTATGCCAAAGGTTATTGTCGTATTTGATCTTATCCTTGTTGATATAGAGCGCGTTCTGGGAGTGATGGTAGTCGATGAGTGAGTTCCATGCCAATTGTCCTTTTCCAAGCGTGTAGGTCTGTTGAATGTTTGCCTTCGCGTTCACTTCCGGGATGCGAACTCGCTGGGAAGCAATCGGTGTGTCTCCGTTGGTCATTTGCGAGTATCCGTCCGACTGTGCAGCGGTTACTTTGACATTGGCTTTGCCAAAGTGCTTGTCTGCATTGATCGTATGGTGGTAGTCGAGGGTGAACTCATCGTTCTTTAAGGTCATATATTTGTCCTCGGCCGTTGAGATCGTGCTGTCATTCATGTCGTAGCGTGATCTGTTGACCGTGTGTTGGCGGGTCACGGATCTGTTGTAACTGATCGAGATACTGTTTTCTGCATCATCGCTCGATTTCGCCAATCGGTCAATGCTATAGGCTTGGGAAGTGTTGAACCGAAGTCGATTCGCATCTATGGGAGTAGCTAAAGAGGGAACGGAGAACCATTGGGGTAGGGTAGCTTCATTCCCCATGCCATAGAGAATATAGAAAATGCTGTTCGCCTGGTTGATGTCTGTCCCGCTGCGGTCGTATTGCGCAACATATTCCATCTGCTTTTTCTTGCCGATCTGCATGGCCGTCGCATCCCCACCGACATGAGTGGGACTGCCCACGAGCACATACGGGCGTAAGGTGAGCACAATGCGGTCGCGCGCGGAGTCCTTGAGTTGGATGTTCATGGCCACGTTGTCCGTGAAAACACGATTGCGCAAAGCCTTGATGGGCTGGTCATGGTTGATCACTTCCGCCTCCTTTACGTCCTTGGCTCGGATATTATCCGTGAGCTTATTGTATTTCCCTTTGCTCAGGTCAAGCCCTTCCACCGTAAACCGGCTCAGCTTTTTCCCGTTCACACTGATCTCCCCGCTCTCTGCAACCTCCACGCCGGGTAGCTTCTTCAGGACATCTTTCAAGGTGTTGTCCCGTGCACCTGCGTATTGAGTCAGGTCGTAGCTGATGGTATCCTTCCTTTGCCCGATGACATTCCCTTCTACTTTTACTTCTCGAAGCGTGAAGGCCTGTTGGGAAAGGCGGATGAGAAGTGGGGAGGAACCTCTCACGGCAATCCTGCGTTTGGCATATCCCATCATCACCGTTTGCAGACTGTCTTTCTCATTTGCTTGCATGCGGAGAGAGAAATGACCATTTTTGTCAGTCTTGGTATACATCAGTGTCTTGCCATTCCTGCGCAGCATGACGCTGGCATTATAGAGCCCCTTCCCGGTGAGGGAGTCGACAACTTGTCCATTGACTGTCTCCTGGGCATGGCAGTGACCGGACATGATGAGTCCTAACATAAGGAAAGCCAGATTCTTCAGCATGTTACTTTCAATGTTTCTGTCTATGGTGGGATCCTCTATTCTTTCTCTATGGGATTGGAAGGTTGGGTCTTGCTGATATATGACTTAAATTGCTTGTTCCATTCCGGGTCGGTTCCGACCCCTATCCTGATCCCAGAGGCAGCCAAGGCTTCTCCGATGCTGGTCTCCCGGATGATCTTCCGATAAGTCTTCATGTCTATCGACCGGTATTTCCCTTCACTCTTGATGGCAGGAATGGGTTGTATGTCATGGATCTGTTGCAGTACAACCGCAGAGAATAGATATTGTCTTTCACTGTCCTCCGCTTTCAGGACCAGTCCCGGAAGTCCGTTGAGCTTCCAAGGTCCCACGTTCATGGGGATGTCTTCAGTGTACCATACCGTCCATTTGCGCCCTTTGAAAGTAGCCGTAGCCATCGTGCAATGATAGCCCAGGATGGTGGCAGTACTGTCACTAACGATCGTCCAGGCAGGTTGCTCGATATCTTCTGTGACCTTTAACCTCATCGAGTTCCAGCGGTGAACGAAGGTAGTCTTCCCTTCAGGGTAGTTTTGATAAAGGATCCAGGTGATCCCCCCACTTGGGACCTTGGGTGCAGAAAGGACTCCGCCGGCAGATACGCCCGCTCTCAAGAGGGAGTCGTATTGCTCTCGGGTATAGCTATAGAAGCGGTTCAGGTGATGCCCGATATCCAATCGCATCAGGTCCTCTTTGTACTGATACTTGCATTTCTTGTCCTTTTTCGTGGTATCTTCCACCGAAAGGGATTTATAGGTAATGCGATAGACAATGCTGTCAAGGGCATTTGGGGACTTTTGGCTTGTCGGAGATCCATCAACGATTACTTGTGCTTTACAGAGTGTAAAGGACAGTATGAGCAGGAAAGGAATCAACAATAATCTTTTCATCATGATTGTGTTTTATTTTTTAAGCTCAATTTCTATATAATCGTTTTTCCCTGATCTGTCCCCGAACCGCTGGCGAAGGCGTTCCGAGCCACGCTTGTAGACCGAGATACTCTTGATCTTAGACGGGGAGAGCTGTTTCACGGCTGTTGCGTCAGACGGCTTGCCATCGATGATCCAGATCGTATTTGAGAGTTCTGTGGAAGAGGGCTGGTTAGATGCCGGGTCATCTTGTACCTTGAACACGACCGCATCTGGGGAGTCGATGGCTGGGGCATTTCCTTCCTGGGTCGTAATCACGTGCAAACGTTTGGTACCATATCTTGATTTCATCGAGATGACCTTATACTTTTTAATGGTCTGTCCCGTCAATTGAGAACCATCGAAGTGGTATACCTGCTTTCCGTTGATGCAGTAGATATCCTTATCGATACTGTCAGCGGTGAGGATAATGATCTGGGTACGATGCTTCTCGGCAGTCGTATCCGTGGCCTGCGCGAAGAGTCCGCAGCAGATCCATGTCGCAAAGAAAACAATAATCAGTCTTTTCATTGTTATAAGAAATTAGATGAGTATATGTCTCAACGTTAATTGTCGAGCACTAAGAAACTAAGGGTATGGTCTTCCGCGAGCCCTACGGATAGATAACTCCGTCGGGTGCCGGAAGAATCAGAGGTGGTAATGATCGCGGCATCTCCTACCGGGCGCAGTTCTATCTGCTCATCGTTGGCGGATGCCAATGCCTGGAAGTTCTGTAGCTTGGCAACAAGGTCCATGACGGTCATGGAATCTTCATGCTGATGGGATCCAGTAGATGCTAATTTTTTCTTGGCAAAGGTGGGGGATGCCTGGTGGGACGATCCCCGATGGAGGACCTGTGCGCTGCTTAATTCTTGGCTGGTCGCTACAGAGGGGAGCACGCGATCTCCCGTCGGAGAGTGATGCCGTGGCAGGGAGACTGTTTCCTGGGTCATAGCGACCGTTTCTTGTCTCATAGATGCCCCTTCGCCTTGGCGTGCGTGATATCCCCAAGCCATGACAAGCATGACTAAGATCGTGGCGGCGATGCCAGAGATGGCAAAGAGACGTACCTTCCATGGGGAAGCGTCCTTAGGTAAAGGAAGACTCTCCCCATTCTGAATGGGATGAGCCCCACGGATGATCGCATCGAATACCTGTTCTGCGTCAGATAATATCGTTGGGTCTGGAGATGTCATTTCTTGCATCGCCATGAGCATGAGGGCGATATCCTCTTCTCCCTTTTCTGGCGTATGGTGCAGGAAATAATCGGCGAGCAACCGCTCTTCCTCAGGAGTGGTCTCCGAGTTCAAATAACGATCGATAAGCTGTCGCCGTATAAGAGGGCGGTTTATGTTCTCTGGATTCTTCATTTTTTTTGCTTGAGGAGTGTTAATATCTGATGTTTGGCTGTGGTGAGAGATGACTTGATGCTGGTCTTGGGACGTCCTGTCACCGTAGCGATCTCGTCAAGGCTCATGCCTTTGATATTCCTTAGATAGAGTATCTTCCGAGTATTCCTGGGAAGAGAATTAAGCAATTCCCGCATGAGTTGGGCATTTTCTTTTTCCTCAATGCCATAAGCAGCGGAGTGATTGCCAACGAACTCATAATCCGTGATGGGAAGAAAATGAACTTGCTGGCGTTTCCTATATCTTGATACGCAGAGGTTCTTGGTGAGCGTTGTCGTCCATGCTTCGAGATTCTTGACTTCTTCGAGCTTGTGACGTTGGTTCCATAACTGTACCAGCACGTCTTGTGTCAGATCCTCCACGTCCTCTTCCATTGAGGTTGCATTGCAGAATCGTGTCACAAGGGTTGTGATCAGAGGACGCATCCTATTGACGATATGTTCAAACTCTTTTTCTTCCACAGATGATGTCGTTACAATATGATGACGCAAGGATAGGGCAAAAGTAAATCTTAGGATCGCTTTTTTAGGCAACTAATGAATCTGATGCCTTAAATACAGTGTTGGATAGAAGGCTTTTCATGATGATGGATCATGGGATTCTTTCTTGAATTTGTGAAGCAATGCCTGCCATAGGTGCGTACGTTGGTGCAATTCCCGGATGGAGAGCGCGCAACTGAGCATGGTTAACATGATACCGCCAATCCAGTATAAGGCTCCGTGCCCTGCCCAGGTCAGGGCATAGGCAGTGATTCCGATGGGAATTTGCTGCAGGAAAATGCAGACGACACCGTGTGACATGTGGTAACCATAACGATAACCCATGAAAAGGACGAGCATGATAAAATCGAAAAGAGCTGTTGCGAGGATAGCGATGCCCATGCCGAGGAGACCTGTCCTTTGGTAGCAGCAGATGGACAGTGCCACGAAAACGATGGAATAGATGGATTCCATGAGCAGGTAGATGGCGGAGTCGCCACGGGATAAGGGCAAATAGGCGATAGGTAGTTTTACGGAACGTAAGTAAAGGGCAAGTGCTGCGACCTGTGTCATTGCCACTACAGGTGTGAATGCGGAAGAGTAGAGCAGGGGTATGATCACAGGCAAACTGATGATGAGGATGGCGGTTAACGGGGATACGATCAACAATGAGACCTCAATCTGTCTGTTTACGATCTCGTTAAGTGGGGAGCCAACCTGCCCTATGGCAGACAGACGGGGGAAATAGTCGGTCTCCATGGCCGAGAAAACCATCCCCGCAAAGGTAACGACAATCATATACCCCGCATTGAAAAGCCCGAGAATATCGGATGATCCGGTATGGTTGATGTATGACCGGATGAAGAAATCTGCCCCACTGCCGAACAGACCCGCAAAGAGAAAGGCAACGCCGAGGCGTACCATCCCGGTCCCTTTCCTCAAGATAGACGCGTTCACCTTCAACTGGAGGGGATAGTAATGGTAGGAATAGGCAATGGTGATCACCATCTGGGCAAATGCTACGATGACAAGTGACGGTACAATGGCACTGATACGCCAGACGACAAACAGGGGAATGGAAAGAACCAATGCGGCAAAGACATGATAGACAGAGATCCGTGCCAGTGCTGATAAATGCTGGGTCCCCTTCAAGATCGCGAGCTCTCCACCCGTGATGGCAACCATCGCCACGATAGGAGAGAGCAATAGGAAATGGAGGGCATGGTTTCCCCAGCCGAAAGTGTAACGACTGAGCAGGGGACTGGCTACGGCGCAAAGCAACATACCGGCAACGGCGGTGATCAGACTCCATAGTCGAATCACACGTATCGACCGCTTCACGGCATATCCATTGCCACGGGAGTGAGCCTCCGAGATGTCTTTCACCGCACTCATCCCTAAGCCGAGATTGGTGGAATCACTGATAAACCGGATGGTAGAGTTGAATAGAGACAATAAACCCATACCGGTGGGACCCAACAGCATAGCAACTAATTTGTTACGAATGAGTGCCACCAAGATATTAATGCCTTGTACGCCACCAAATATCCCTGTGTATTTCAGAATATGGGTGTAAGAATCTTGCTTGTCTCTATCCTCCATCGAACATACGTCCAATGCTTGTGGTGGATTCGCTTAGATTAAGCTAAAAGCAACATCCATCATGTGCGTGAAAGCTGTCTGCCTCACTTCTCCACTCGTCTCTTCTTTTGTCACGATGTTGTCGCTGACCGTGAGCAGTGAGAGTGCTTTCTTCCCGGCCCTGACCGCATTGGCATATAGTGCGGCACTTTCCATCTCAATGGCGAGGACTCCCATCTTTCTCCATTTCTTCCAATTCTCAGCCTCATCGTAAAACACATCCGATGAAAGGACATTACCTACGTGATAGCGGATCCCTAATTCCTCACTTTTCAGTGCGGCTTTCTGCAAAAGGTCGAAGCTGGCTATAGGAGCGTAGGTGCCGGGCAGCTGAAATTGGTTCATGTAATTAGAGTCCGTGCAGGCTCCTTCGGCAAGGATGACATCCCCAATCTTGACATTGTCCTGGATACATCCTGCCGTACCTACGCGGATAATCTGCTTGACATCATAGAAATGGTACAGTTCATAGCTATAAATACCGATGGATGGCATTCCCATTCCATGTCCCATGACACTGACCTTTTTCCCCTGATAGGTGCCGGTATAGCCGAACATGTTCCTCAGGGTGTTGAACTGTTGTGGATTCGAGAGATATTTCTCTGCCATGAATTTGCAGCAGTATTTCTGCCGGGTACGCCCATTGTC
>ULNB01036430.1_pt1 | contig 12951 bp, 9 predicted proteins | sample 1951811 | NCBI WGS metagenome assembly ULNB01 (sample SAMEA4835566, study PRJEB28245) | human gut metagenome | biome: gut microbiome; material: fecal sample | place: Denmark | collected 2008
AAGATTGGTCACGGTACGGGTTGTATCCGTATGCAAGCCCTGGTAGTCCTGGATGAAATGTGACTTCTGGGGCTGGACCATCACGCCGACATTGAAATGATACTTGCTGCGGATGATGCGAAGCATCAGCTCAAAGTTATGGGTGTAGTTCTTATACTCAGAGAAACGGCTGAGGTTGGAATCCAGGTAATCTGACAGGGGATTGGACAGCAGGTTCAGGTATTGGTCCCATCCCCGATACATCGGATTGACCCCACTGAAGAAGTTCTCCCCTAAGTTACTGAAGTCGTAAGTGGAGCGGTCGCTCTTCTTATAACTATAGGTGTACTTATAGCTGAACTGCAGGAACACCGCCCTGAAGATCGGCTCACTGTAGGTGGTTTGCAAGCTATAGCTCCAGTTCTTGGTAGGTGTCAGGTTGTATCGGTTCGTCTGGTAGGTGGAGTCATTGCCCAAGATATTCTTCACCTGATACAGGTGGACATTGCTGTTGGACAGGCTCTTGCTGTCAGCATCGCTATAGCTTACGTCCCCCCGCAAGGTAAAGTTACGACCTTTGTTGTTCAACCTCCGGTTGTATTGCAACATGGCAGACGCACTTTTCGTGTCACTGTAGGAGATGGAGGTCTGCGAACGGGTATTGGTAATCATGCTGTCAGAAGCCAAAGCTGCCAACGACTCCGCGCTCAGAGGATCCGTGCTGACATAGCTGTAAGGGTCTGCGTTGAAGGCCGCGGAATTGCTGGTAGAGCGACCGTCGCTGGTGGAATAGCTGAACGTCGGCCGGAACATAATGTCCGTCAACGTATCCGGCTTCCATTCCAGGCGCATCCGGGCATTCCAACTATTGCTGCGGGTGTATTTCTGGCTCAAGGAGTTGGAGAATGAGTTCACGTTTCCCACGAAGTTCTCCGAAGAGGTCTTGGCATTGGCATCACCATCCGAGTGGTTCCACCTCAGGCTACCATCGATCTGCAGTTTCTTTCCATCGTCATAGTTGATGTTGGTCCCCCACATCTTTGACGCATTCAAGCCTTGCCTGCCTGCTCCGAAATTGCCACGACCGCCCCCACCGGGGAATCCCATGTCATTGGTGTTGTTAGCAGAGCCAAACATCATCACCCGGATCTTGTCCTGGAAGTAAGCGCCCATCAACCGATCGGAATAGCGGTTCTTGGTACCCGCGGAAAGGTCGATATTGCTGAATATTCCTTTGTTCATGCCTTTCTTGACCCCAAAGTCGAGGACGGTCTCCTCATTCCCGTCATCAATGCCTGTCACACGTGCCAGGTCACTCTTCTGGTCATAGGACTTGATCTTCTCGATGATAGAGGTTGGGATATTCTTCAGGGCTGTCTTGGTATCGCCGGTCATGAATTCCTTGCCGTCCACGAGGATCTTCTTTACTGTCTTTCCATTGATGGTGATCGTTCCGTCGTCGCTGACCTGTGCGCCCGGCAGACGCTTCACGAGCTCCTCAATGGTCGAGCCTTCCGGCGTACGGTAAGCCGCGGAGTTATAGACGAAGGTATCTTCTTTCAAGGTCACCTTGTTGGCACGTGCCGTCACGGTAGCCCCCTTCAGCATGATCGCCTCTGCGCCCATGACGATACGCCCCAGGGCAAGGTCCTTATCCTGGGCGATGACAATCCGTTTCACGGTCGTAGGATACCCCACGCTCGATATTCGCAATAGATACTTGCCGTTTGCGGGTGCGTTTACGAAGAAAAGGCCTTTCTCATTGGATACGGCTCCCGTCACATAAGTGCTGTCCATTTTCAAAAGCTGGATAGCAGCTTGCATCATCGGCTCTTTCGTGTCGCGGTCCTCCAGCATTCCCGTGATCTGACGGTTCTGGGCGGAGACTGCCATCGACAGCAGCGTCAACAGCAGCAGTAGAAGTGATTTTCTCATTTTTTGATTTCTGTTCATTATCTTTTAGACGCGCGAAATGGCATTCGGTTTAACCAAAGGGTGAAAAATAAGCTATTTTTTTTGTTTTTCGACTTATTTCCTTTACCTTTGTTCCCACGAACATACGTTACTTGATTATGGAGCAGAGAATTATTATTTCCAAGAATTTGAAGAGAGAATTGGCTTTGGCGATCTCCGAATGTGAGCACGACCGCCTCTTCGTCCTCACGGATGAGACAACCTCAGAGCAGTGCTGGCCGGTCATCAAGGGGTATTTCTCGCTGAAGGAAGCGACACTCATCACCATCGGAGCTACGGACACACACAAGGACCTTGACACGCTCGCCTCCGTCTGGAAGGCATTGGGCGACGGCGGGGCCACTCGCCATTCTTGCCTGATCAACTTGGGAGGCGGGATGGTCACCGACTTAGGGGGCTTCGCGGCATCAACATATAAGAGAGGTATCGACTTCATCAATATCCCCACCACCCTACTGGCCATGGTAGATGCGTCTGTGGGCGGAAAGACGGGAATCAATTTCAATGGACTGAAAAACGAGATCGGGGTCTTCAACGACAGTAAGTTCGTGATCTTAGACACGAACTTCCTCAAGTCATTGGATGCGAAGAATATCAATTCTGGTTATGCGGAGATGCTGAAACATGGGCTGATCAGCGAGGAGACGATGTGGGCTGAGCTGGTGTCCTTCGACTTGCAGCATCCTGATCTCAAGCAATTGCAGCGGATGGTAGCTGATTCTGTCCAGGTAAAGGAGAGGATCGTCAACGAGGACCCTAAGGAACATGGCATACGCAAGGCCCTGAACTTAGGCCATACCTTCGGGCACGCCTTCGAGAGCTGGGCGCTGAAGCGCACCCCAATCCTGCATGGCTATGCGGTTGCTTACGGTCTTATCCCGGAACTCTACCTGAGCGTGGTCAAGACCGGGTTCCCACAAGACAAGATGCGGCAGACGCTTCAATTCATCCGCGAACATTATGGCACCCTGGAGATCACTTGCGACGATTATCCAGAACTGATCACCCTGATGCACCATGACAAGAAAAACACGGCTGGCACCATCAATTTCACCCTGTTAGGGGGCATTGGGGATATCAAGATCAACCAAACTGCCACGGAAGAGGAGATCAAAGAGGCCCTTGACTTCTTCCGCGAAGGTTAGTCATTTGCCAATTGCTCAGCCTCTGCACGGGCGGGCTTGCCCGTCTCCGTGAAAGGCAGACGGTCGACAGGAACGTATTTGCGGGGCTGCCAGTATTTCGGCAGGACTTGCCGGCAAATCTCTGATATAGCGGGGAGATCCGTTGCTTCGGTCAGAAGGACAACGATCTCCCCGAATTTTTTATCTTTTCCCTTCGTAATCATATAGGGGACATGGAGATAAGGCCTCAGTGCCTTTTCCACTTCCTCGATCTGGATCTTGATGCCTCCACTGTCAATGACGTTGTCTTTCCTGCCCAAGACCCGGAAATGACACCCGTCTGGCGACAGCACTACCCGATCACGGGTCACCAAGCGATGGTCGCATACCAACGGGGCATCGATGACCAGGCATCCCTCCTCATCTTTGGAGACACGAACGCTCTCGAAAGGAGTGTACCAATCACTTGCCTCGTTGCCACTCAACCGTCTCAAGGCAATATGGGAGAGGGTCTCCGTCATCCCATACGTGCTCCATACTGCATGCGGGAACGACCTCAGTTCCTGGGCAAGGGCATCGTCGACAGCCCCTCCCCCAATGATCAGGTTCCTCACTTGCATCAGTCTCTCTCGCTCTGCCTGTACCTGCAGGGAGTTATAGACCTGCATCGGCACCATGGCAGCAAAGGACAAGGGCTCTTCGACATCGCGCAAGGGGTGCCCAGAAGGTGGCACGGAGATGAGTCTCAGTCCTCTTTCCAAGCTCCTCACCACCACCATCTTCCCGGCTATATAGTCCAAGGGCATGCAGAGCAGGGCTGTGTCGCCCGGTCTCAGCCCAAGGAAATCGCATGTGATACGGGCACTTGCCAGCATCCGCCTTTTCTCGACATACATCGGCTTGGGCTTTCCCGTGGAGCCACTCGTGTGCACCCATATCCTATCGGCATCATTGTGCCACTCCTGTAAGAACTCGTTGAGTGTCATCTGCCTTTATCGATGGTAAGTGACTACCCATAGCTGATCGCCCTTGATGGTCAATGGCATGGGGATATTGTCGGTGAAGAGCTGCCCCGTCCCTAACCCTTGGGGCATTTGGATCTTAGGTCCATAGGTCTTTGCCGTGTACTGGGCAATCGCGTTCAGCCCGATATTGCTTTCCAGGGCACTGGTGATCCAACTGCCGATGCCGCGTTTCCGGGCCATGGCGATCCATTCGTCGCACCCGAACATACCCCCATGGAGAGAGGGCTTGAGTACAATGTACTGCGGCTGGATGGTGTCCAAGAGCATCTCCTTCATCGACCTGACATTCACGCCGATCAGCTCCTCATCCAAGGCAATGGGCACAGGGGATTCCTTGCAGAGGCTTGCCATGTCCGCCCATTGGTGCTGCTTGATGGGTTGCTCTATGGAATGGATATGATAGGGGGCAAGTGCCTCCAACCGTTGCATGGCATTGGCAGGGTTGAACCCTCCATTGGCATCCACCCGCAGCTCTACTTGTTCAGGCGGGAAAGCCTCGCGGATATGCTTGATCAGGTCCAGTTCCTTGGTAAAGTCGATCGCCCCGATCTTCAGTTTCACGCAACGGAAACCGAGCCTGAGCTTTTCTTCCAGCCGACGGTACATCTCGTCGTACGATCCCATCCATACCAGTCCATTGATTGGGATCCCCTCCTTGCCATGGGCAAAGGGCGTGTCGAAGAAGGCCTGGGAGCCGTCTGCCTCCCATTGGGCAAAGGCTGTCTCCAACCCGAAAAGGATAGAAGGGTAAGGACGTAGCATCTCATAGGGTATCCGTCCCAATTGCATGGTCATCTCACAGACCTGCCGCAAGATCCTGTCATATTCAGGAATCGCGTCACAGGAGAGGTCGGGCAGGGTGGCACACTCCCCTACTCCCTTCACCCCGGGCTTCTCTTCCGAGGTGAGGGTCAGGTAATAACTATGGCGAGTCGTATAGACTCCCCGGGAGGTTCCTGCAGGCTGCTTGAAATGGAGGGTGCGTTCTGATATCTCAATCTTCATCTTACAATCCCCTTTGCTTCAGCAAGGCCTTGGTATCCGGCTCCTGCAGTCCTGTAAACTCGGTGAAGGCCTTCATCAGGTCGACTGTGTAGCCACGGCTCAGGATCTTGTCCCGCATCTCATCGCCTGTAGCACGTTTCAACGCACCCTTCCGCTGGAAAGCTTCGGCGATATTGTCCGCGAGCACTTCTGTCCACAAATAACTATAATAGCCTGCTGCATAGCCACCGCCCCACACGTGGTTGAAATAAGAGGTGTAGTAACGCGGGGGGATCTGGGCATCCAACAGGTTGACCTCGCCCAAGGCTTTCTGCTCGAACGCCTTTGCCTGACCTGCTGTTGGAACTTCCTTAGACGGCAGCACATGCCATGCCATGTCAAGGCAGGTGGAGGCAAGGTTCTCGCCCAAGGCATAGCAGGGTTGGAAGTTGATCGACCGGAGCATCTTCGCTTTCAGGTCGTCTGGCATCCGCTCTCCCTTTGCATTACGGGCGTAATGGTCGAAGATCTCAGGGATCGACGCAAAGCTCTCATTAAACTGCGACGGCATCTCCACGAAATCACGGGGCACTGCGGTGCCGCTCAACGTGTTATATCGGCAGTTGGACAACATCCCTTGCAGGGCATGCCCGAACTCATGGAACATCGTGGACGCCTCATCCCAGGTCACATACGAAGGCTGGCCATCGGGTGCCTTGGCGAAATTGCACACATTATAGATGATCGGCTGCTGGTTCCATTCCTTGCTCTGCTTGGCAAAGGAACTCATCCACGCGCCCCCACGCTTGGTCGGGCGACGGAAATAATCACAGTACCAGAGTGCCATGGGCTTGCCATTCGCGTCCAAGACCTCAAACACTTTCATGTCGGCATGATAGGTGGGCAGGTCCTTGCGCTCCTTGAAGGTAAGGCCATACACACGGTGGGCGGCATACAAGACACCGTTTACCAACACGCTATCGATATTGAAATAGGGCTTCACGTCATCATCGCTGAGGTTGAGTTGCTCCTTCTTCATCTTCGCGGAATAGTAGAACCTGTCATAAGGTTCCAGGTGGAAGTTCTCCCCTTGCGACTTCCGGGCATACGCCTCGATGGCAGCCGTCTCCCGGTCTGCAGCCGGTCGGTATTCGCTGATCAGGCTTTTCAGGAAGGAGTAGACATTCTCCGGTGTCTTCGCCATTGTCTTCTCCAAGGAATAAGAGGCATAGTTCTTATATCCCATCAGCTCCGCTTTCTCTGCCCGCAATTGGGCGATCTCTGTGGCAATGGGGAAAGTATTAAAGCTATTGGTGCCGTCTGCGCGGTGTATGGAAGCCTCGTACACCCGCTTGCGAAGGTCGCGGTTGTCAAGGTTGGTGAGGATCGCCTGCTGGGTGGTATTGACGATGACGATGGCATAAGGAGCCTTACCGCCACGGCTGTCCGCGTCTTTCTTGCATTGCGCGATGCTCTGTTCACTCAGTCCGGACAGCTCCTCCCGACTGTTCACCCAGACAACAGCGCCATTGGTAGCGTCCTGCAAGGTCGTCCCCCATTTCTGTTGCAGTTCGGAGATGCGGTTGTTGATCTGCTCCACCCTTGCCTTTTTCTCCTTCGGCAACAGGGCGCCACTGCGCACGAAGCCCTTGTAAGTCTCTTCCAAGAGCCTTTTGTCCTCGCCTTTCAGCGTCTTGTATTCATGGTCGTACACGTATTTCACGCGCTGGAACAGCTTCTCGTTGAAGGAAATCTCATTGTCGAGTTGCGTCAACAAGGGTCGGATAGCCTTCTCTGTCTCTGCGATCGCCGGTGTCTTGTCCGCGCTGGTCAGACAAAAGAAGACACTCGACACCCGGTCGAGCAGTTTCCCGCTGTTCTCGTAGGCCAAGATCGTGTTGGCGAAGGTCGGCTTCGCCTTGTTGGACACGATTTTCCGGATGTTCGCGCGCTGGTCGTCTATGCCCGCCTTCAGTGCCGGAAGATAATCACTCGACTGGATCTTTCTAAAGTCAGGAGCTCCAAAGAGGAGTCCGCTGGGGCGCAGCAACGGATTGCTGACCGCCTGTTTCGTCTCTGCCATAGTCAATGTAATCGTGGATGCCAATCCCACAGTAAGCAATGTTCGTCTCAAAATTGTCTTCATCGTGATATTTTAGGTTGGTTATAAGGGGCAAAGATACTGCAAACCGAGTGAAATACAAAATAAAACTTGTTTTATTTTTATTCCCAAGATGCAACTGAACGAATGGCCAAGGTGCGATATCGCAGATTTAAGAAGCTCACGACTAAATCCAGTAAACTACAACCTGTTTTCCAAGAGGTTATCTTTCATCGCCCAATCGGTCATCTCTCAGATCGCAAAAGGTTATCTATCGCAAGCCAAAAGGTTATCTCCTGCCTTGGACTATGCCTGAACAACAAAAAAATGCACGTCCCTTCCCTCAGGAAGAAAGCGTGCATTCTATGCTTGTCAGGACGTATCCGACGACTGATTATTTCATCACCTTACGACCGTCCTGGATATAAATACCCTTCGGTAAATTCTGAAGTGAGGTTCCTACATACCTACCTGTCAGGTCATACACCTTGCCGTCGGCAACAGTCTGCTTGCCTGCGGTCACGCCCGAGATACCCGTCGTAGTATCGTCGAATGCCAAGGAGAACTTGGCGGGCGAAGTAGTAGTTGTCGAAGATGTGGTCGTATTAAACTTGAAGTAAGCCTTATTCTTGGCAATGGCAAAATCGCCAGTTGTATTCTTACCCAAGCGGTAAAGAGCCACATAACCATCAACCTTACCTAACAAATAATACACATACGTTCCGGTCCCAGTCACATCATCTTTGTAAGTATCCGTGGAAAGCACTTCCCGTCCAAGAGTACCACTCAACTTTGTCGTTGTATTATTACCATCCGCATCTGTGGTCTTGTCAAATGTCTGACCGGGAGCAAGCTCAAAATACTTGGTGACAGAAGTATTGCCATCACCCTTAGCCCCAGCCACTTGCATGATCACCGGAGTCTCACGAGGAATAATCCGCTTACTATTCACGGTGGGAAGGTCAGTATACTCGGTCAAAGTCACTGCATCGCCCCTCTTACCATTGCTGATATCCTTCAATTTGTAGACCTTCACATCATCAGGAACATACACTGCAAAAGGTGCTCGGATCGTTGCATAACAGTTGAAGTCAAAGTTGGCATCTGTCCCATTCTTCACTGCATTCTGATATGCTACGCAGTTATCTTCGCTACGAGCAAAGGTGATGGGGAACCCTGAATTACTGAAAGTTGGCTCATTGAATGTACCATAATCCTTGGTGTCATTCGGAACGACCTTCACGAAAATAAGGTCGGTAGTCCAACTACCTTTCGTGGTAAAACTCTTAGAAGTATATGTATTCCAATTGACCGATGATCCATCACTCTTTACTGCAAGAAAACGATTGGCATAATCTGGAGCTTTACCATATCCACTATGTACAAATTGCATAGAATAGCCATCCACATTATAGCCTGTAAGGGACTTATCTCCTCCAGATACTACTGTTCCGTTATGTTCAAAGGATACGATCGGGAATGTATTGCTATAAAGAGGTGTACAAATCACTGTTTTTGCTGTGCCACCATTATAGTAATCTGTACCGGATCCACCCCATCCCATGTAACCGTCAGCATTAAAGCTGGAGAAATAAGGTGACTCAGTAGTAGCATCCTGTGAGAAAGCCCAATAATAGGTAGGATCTGGTTGATCTGTACCTTTGGGTTGCGATGCCGTAAGACTTGCATCATCATTCTTTGATACACCTCCTGTAGTAGAAATAGAAAAGTTACTATGCAAATAGCCTTCCGTTATGGTTCCGTCAGAAGCTGTATAACGCGCCTTGATCAAATAGACATTTCCAGGTTCAGGCTTAACATTTACATTCATATAAGCCTCACGACTCATATCAGATGCATAAGTATAGGCTCCACCGGTAATCGTTGATAAAGGGATGGACTTATAAACCATATTATAAGGGCTGTCATTTCCTGCACCATCCTCATAATAGAGGTCTACGCCATCAGTGGTATTGTCATGCAAGGTAGAATAGGCAGCATAGTCGGATGTTACCTGATAATTATTCCAGCCAGTCAAAAGTTTCTTGGAAGCAGAAGGATCGTTGCCGTCCATAGTAGTAAAGTCATTGCGATCTTTCAGAATTTTCCAGTTGATGCCCAAAGAATGACGGCCCTGATTAGCGGTTCCATTCACAGTATGTCCATAAGGAATGGAATGAAGAGCAATATATACATTCGTGCCGTCGGATACACGGCGTGCTGGGATAATGACAAGTCCACCATTCGTACGACTCTTGGACATTTTAAAATTTCCACCAGTAGGAGTAGCCTCGCAATATTCTGATGAGACTGTACCCCACGATCCCGTAGAAGCTGTATAGGCATCATCACTGTAAGAGAACACATTAAAGCCTCGACTAAAGCCATCCACTGTATATCGGGAACTGATCCAAACATTACCATCCGGCAGCTCCATGCACTTTGTCTCATCAGATTTCCCTTTATTGGCATTGTACATGATGTCCGATGTTTCAGTACCAAGGGCTGCCCAATCCGTACCCAGATTATCAGTATAGATTACTTTCGTGCCTAAGCTGGTAGCAAGTGCGAGATAAATACGGTTATTTGTCCCCTCTTTAATAAAAGCACTTCGACACATCTCACCACTAGTAGGGAAGAGACCTGTCGCTGAAGGAAACAATCCATAAATGATTGTGGTAATATTTGTGGGCTCTACTGTCTGTAAGTTGCTGGGATCCACAATTGCCATAAAAGTTTGAAGGCGGTTACTAGCAGAACTGTTTTGATAACTAACTGACCCGCCACAACACATCAGCAAGATCTTCTTAGCATCTGGATCGTAGACTGTTGCAGCATCACTATACGAGAAGTTAGCATCAGTATTCTTGGAGGCATCGAGAATCGTTATCTCATTGCCCCAGGTAGTGCCATTGTCTTTTGACAATTTTGCCACAATAGAAATATGCCCTGTCCGCTTTCCTACATCTGCGCCATTGCTCCCCCGGTTATCAGAAAATGCCACCAACGTATTGGCATCAATCCTAACCAGCGAAGGGATACGATAAAGCGTAGAAGAGGTAGAAGTAAATGGAGTAGTCGTCGTACTCCCCTCAGCATAAGCTCCCATCGGGATCAGAGCACAAGCCATTAATAACAAGAAAAGAGTAAATTTTATGTTCATCGCCATTACATTTTTTAATCTTCAATACTATTCTTCATCACCCCAAATGGAAGAATCATCTTCCACTTCGTTTCTAAAATTCGGCTTCGAGAGCTGTTTATCTTCAGGTACGGTGTCACTAGCGACATTAATCATCGTTGATTCTTCAGTAGCCACGGTGACCGCGTGACATACTGGCATAAGATATTTTCTTCCCATATAATTAATACATTTAATTTGTGTAAAACCACTGCAAGCATTTATATTGCATGCAAAATTAAACAAATTACAACCCCCCTCCAAATCTTCATAAGTGTGGCGCGCCTTATGTTGACATATAATAGTTTTTTTTTTGCATTTGATAACACAAAATCTTTCATAGGCAACAGGTGTAATAGTGCACGAACTGATTCTTGGTAAAAAAAAGCGGAAAAAGCTTGGTGTATTCAAATTATTCATATACCTTTGAACCATCATAGCAAGTACATGGATAGAGAAATCACAAACAGCCTTACGCAATGCCCGCTCTTCAATGGGCTACAGGCAACCGATATCAAGGGTATCCTTGACATGGCTAATTATAAGGTCGTCAACTATGTGGCCAAGGATGTCTATGTCCTTGCGGGGATGCCGTGCAAGTACGCGGACATCATCATCAAGGGAGAGATGGTAGCCAGAATGGTGGGTCTGTCGGGAAAGCTCGTCCAAATCGACCATCTGCGTCAAGGGACGCTCGTCGCACCTGCCTTCATCTTCTCCAAGAAGAATGCCATGCCAGTTAGCGTAGAGACCACCCAGCCTACGCAGATCCTCAGGATGATGCCCTCGGAACTGAAGAGACTCATTGACACGGATCCTCAGATCCGGATGAACTTCATCTTGCTCCTGTCCAATATCGATGTCTTTCTCACCAACAAGTTACGCATCCTGTCTTTGTTCACGGTCCGCGAGAAAGTAGCCTATTTTCTGATCAAGGCGGCAGAACGACAGAAGAGCCGTGTCGTGACCCTCGACAAGACACGACAGGAGATCGCGGACAGCTTCGGCATACAAAAGTTCTCCCTCCTCAGATGCCTTTCAGAGTTTGAGGACTTAGGAGCCATCAAGATCGAAGGGAAGAAAATCACCATCCTCAACTCTGACAAGATGAAGGGATAATCAAGTCCTAACGGACTCCACACAATATCATGTTCAATTCAATCAAATCATACCTATTATGAAGAAAACTATCATGGGGGGAGTTGCCTCCATCCTGGGCACGCTCCTGCTTACTTCTTGTGCAACGATCTTTACAGGAACGAAGGCCAAAGTCAACCTCATTGGAGAAATCCAGGAGCCCATCACCATCACAACACTTGACAGTACCTACCAGACCGCTACCCTACCTTATACCATCAAGGTAAAAAGGAAGAAACTTGATTTGCCAATCAAGATCACATCCGACCACTACACTTATCCAGACATCATCCCAGGAAAGAGTGTCAACGGTTGGGTTTTCGGCAATATCGCCATCGGTGGATTGATTGGACTCGGCGTAGACTTTGCCACGGGAGCCGTCAACAATCCAGCCAAAAGTTCCTATATCGTAGAGCCCATCCAGAAATAACACTTTCAAAGGAACCAGCTTGATCAGGTTGCGCCTGCATGACCGTGCAGGCGTCATCTGCTCCATGATACCCCCCTAACAAAAAACGGAGAGAGGGATCATCTTTCACAATGCTCAGAAAAAGGAGAAAAAAGCAAGAAATCAAAAGAATTCTTGGCGTTTTGCGCAATTCTTCCTACTTTTGCATCCGGAAAAGATTAGGATAATAAAATAGGTAAGATGTTGCAATTAGACAATTTCTACAAAGCCCGTTACGTGCTGAATCCAGTCATTCGCAAGACGGAGCTTATTCATACGCCAAGGATCAACCCTGACTGTGATGTATATTTGAAGCCAGAATGTCTGCAGAAGACAGGTTCTTTCAAGATCCGCGGTGCTTATTACAAGATTTCCCAACTCACGGAAGAAGAAAAGAAGAAAGGTGTGATCGCCTGCTCGGCAGGCAACCATGCGCAAGGCGTTGCCTTAGGAGCCACAGCCATGGGCATCAAGAGCTTGATTTGCCTGCCAGAAGGAGCCCCCATCAGCAAGGTGGAGGCCACCCGGCGTTTGGGAGCAGAGGTCTGCCTCGTCCCGGGTGTCTATGACGATGCATATCAGAAAGCCCTCGAGCTGCGCGACCAATACGGTTACACTTTCATCCATCCCTTCAATGACGAGAATGTCATTGCCGGTCAAGGAACCATCGGACTGGAATTAGTAGAGCAATTGCCAGATGCCGATGCCGTAGTGGTCCCTGTTGGCGGCGGAGGACTGATCTCAGGAGTAGCGTTTGCCATCAAGAGCCTGAATCCTAAGGTAAAAGTCTATGGCGTTCAAGCTGAAGGCGCAGCCAGCATGGTGCACAGCATTCACGACCATAAGCCCGAGATGTTGCCATCCGTGTCCACCATTGCCGATGGCATTGCAGTGAAAGAGCCTGGGAATATCACGTATGACACCTGTGCGAAATACGTGGACGACATCATCACGGTCAGCGAGGATAAAGCCAACCAAAAGCCATAACACTCTTTTTT
>ULNB01017972.1_pt1 | contig 12846 bp, 9 predicted proteins | sample 1951811 | NCBI WGS metagenome assembly ULNB01 (sample SAMEA4835566, study PRJEB28245) | human gut metagenome | biome: gut microbiome; material: fecal sample | place: Denmark | collected 2008
AGGTTGTCAAAGGTTGTCAAAGGTTGACAGCCATTTACTTAGATTGTATGATACGGAAAACACCGAATGCATCCCCCGACTCTGTCGTCACTGTCAGATAGCGGTCCTTCCCTGATTCATTCTTAGAAATGGTAATGGTCATCGTCACGCCTTTTATTTCGCCTTTCGACCATTCCCCAGTCACGGTATTCGTCTGCCAGTCAGCAGGATAGTAATTACCTATGGTATCATACCCATAGTCTTCTTGAAGGGAATTCAAGGTAACCACCTTATAATTGGTGCAAGTGAAGAGATAGGTACCACCGTTGGCATCTACGTGAGCCTCGCGCGCCTCATTAAAAGTCAAGTCACTTTTCCACTGAACAGGATCCCATTCATCATCATCGTCACTACAAGAAGTGAAGACGAACAACGATAAGAGCAATAATAATAAATATTTCTTCATGCTTCGCTTGTTTTTTTCTATATATAACAAAAAAAAGTCAGATCCCCCCATCAAGAAACAGAATTATTTTCTCATGTTCCTGTCTATGGGGAATAAAAGGTGCCAGATTGCACGCTTGCAACCCGACACCGATCAACTTTGAATTAAATATAATATGTTATTTTTCTACAAGAAGAATAGCCTTATTCATCCATCCAAGAACTGCTGGGCTCATCATCTGTGAAACGGACATTTCCTTTCGCAGGATTATTATCCTGTTCACCTGTTTGTCCAGAACCTGCAAGGATACATGCCTCAGGGCCGTAGCCAAAAGGCACGATTTCCGGCTTGATATACTTAATCTTTGCTTCCATAATCTATTATTTAAATAGGTATTTCTTACCTTTGTGAATATAAATCCCATGAGAAGGACTCCCAACCTTACGCCCGTCCAATGTATAATAGGCATTATCCTCCGTTGACTCAACACTGGAACTTATCTTTGTGATACCCGTCGTATGACCACTGTCTGAGAACACATACTTCGCACCTTTGGCACCCGAGGAAGCTTCCACCCAATGGGTTAGCTCACTCACGCCTTCATAGGGGAAATGCAAATAAGCCCGATTGGCATGACTGACTTGCGTATTCAAGATACTAAAGAATCCCCAATAATTTTTGACATCTGTATACTTGCCGTCCTGATTGTTCTTATAATCAACTGTAGTAAACAATTTGGAAAGGAAGAAATTGATATATTGCTTCCCCTGTTCATAACTATAGGTACTTACCGGGGTATCTTTGAAGGTTGGTACAAGATAATTATGACCATACACGTCCTCAATATGATTGGTTACTGCTCCCGTCCACTCTTCATTGGGAGCAAGAACATCTACTGTTGCATCTTCCGTATAAAGAATGACACCTACTTGGGCAGGTATATAAGGAATCTCCGTCAATTCGAATGCAGGCTCATCTTCATCGCTCTTATATCCCGTTACGAGGAATGACCTGACATGATAACGGTTCTTCATATTCTTCTCTTCGTTACAATAGGTACGGATGGAGCCCACCAAAGGATGATCATAGGCCTCATCTAACTTTTTATCCATTTTTCCTTGAGTATTCTTACCATAATAGAATGTAGTAGAAATCTTGTACGATCCTTTTAACGGAGACTCGTAATTCCCTCCATTCGCATAAAGATTCTCGTAATCTGGACTAATGCCACGCGTACCTAAGCCATTACCTACTTGTTTCCACCAGTCGTTGCCATCACCTTCATATTTATTCTGTGGAGTTTCATTGATGGGCGTATAAAAGTAAAAGCCATTATGTTTAATATTGTCATAATTTTCCGAAGGCAACTTCTCCATCCCAATTTTTCCTTGATAATAGGGAGAAAATGTTCCATCACTATTCCTGTCTGCAAAAAGAAAATTAGTATGCTTTGCTTCATAATAGGTTCCATTATCACTACCCTCTGTTGTATTGCATGCAGCATAGGACACTCGTTTGTCTGAATTCAGGACTGCATGATAGGATAAGTTCCCATTATCTTCCAACGTAATAGTAAATTCCAGACAACCATCCATGAGAAGATCTGAGGATGTCATTCCATAATATGGATTCTTTTTATCCGCGTCGGCAACATCTTTTTTCACTTCCAAGTAATTTCCATCCCAATTCCACGATGTTGGTCTCTTTGAAGAAGCCTTTTCTAAAGTTCCAGAACAATACTCATCATTGATCATTGTAGATCCCGCTGTTATCGGTGTGTAGAGATATCCTTCATCATCACCAACCATGAACTTAAAGCCTGTATATAGATCATTGCCAGCAGCAGGACAGGGATAAGTTGCCGGGACATACATCAACCATGTATGGTTATCGGTTTGTTTGAACTTCAGATGATTGCTCTTCACCGAAGGGGTTATCATGTAGAAATTCTTTGCAGAGGCACCTATGGATGCCCATATGCTTATCACCAAAACAAGTAAAAATCTTTTCATAAACCTTAATATTATACCTACATTGTATGAATTTAGAAAGAAATGATGCTTGCAATCCAAATCAATTTTTGTTTCTTTAGCACATATCTATCCTTTTGGAACCATAAACTGACTTTTATTCTTCTCATGGACCGTTGCAAAGGTAGAGGTAAAAAGAGAAAAGCGAAGAAAATACAAGAAACTTTTTTATCTAATTCAACAGAACAAGCCCTAAATTGCAACAATCCGAAAGATCGAGTAAATTGACAAAGAAGCCGACTTTATTGATAAAAGTCGACTTTTCTTGCATCAAAGCGTAAGACAATATAGCGATAACATTCTGTTAATCAACAGATCAGTATTATGCAACATTTTGACAAAAGGCGTTACCCTTCTCCTCTTGCCTTTTCTATGTCACTCGGATTGAATCCGAACTCGTTACGGAAATGCTTGGAAAAATTCTTCGTGGAATTATATCCCACCTGATAAGCTACTTGGGATAAGAGCACATGTCCATGCTCCAACAATTGCCGGGCACGCTTCATTCGGATTTTCCGGATCATGACGACTGGAGTCTGACCAGTAGCAACTACTAACTTCCTGTAAAGACTGGTACGGTGCATGTGCAGTTCATCACTCAGTACCTCCACTGAAAAATCAGGATCACTGATATGTTTCTCCACGACTTGCATCACCTCATTAACCAATCGCTCATCATCACTCATCAATGCCGGATCCTTTGGCTTATCAGCTTCAAGCCTTGCATTTTCCCGAGATAGCTTCTCTGCAAGGGCTGCCTTTTCTGCGGCTTCCCGTTCTAAATAGATTCTCTGTCGTTCCAAGGAAAGATTCCTGTCCATGATAATACCTGCCTCCTTCCTGCGCTGATAAACGAAACGCCCGGCAGCAATGATCAGTAGGGAAAAGAGAATATAGATCAGATACGCCCAATAAGAACGGTAAAAAGGCGGGGCAATAGAAATTGTCACGATGTCATAGACCCGCTCCTTGGTATGGTCGGCATTCTGAATACGCACCTGCAACTGATAAGTCCCGGAAGGTACGTCGATCAATGCCATTTGGAAGTTCTGCATAGGCATCCACTTATTTCCGTTGCCCTTCAGGCGATAAGAATAGGTATAGCCATAGCCCGTCACATAATCTTTCGGCAAGCATTCTATCAGTAAATCTTTCTGATGACTGGTCAAGTTCAGGCATTTGACATTTTCTATGTCTGTCCGATAGATAACCTTCCCATCATAATGGGCACCTGGATTTACATATTGGTCGTTGATCCTCAAGGAAGTTAGCATCAATGGACAAGGCCCATTGCCTTTCCCCTTGTTTTCATCCTTTTTCATCTGCAGGTAAACGGCGCGAGGATCAACCACCTGATAGCCATCATTCATGCCCAACAAGAGGCGGTCGCCTGATATAGGGAGAATGGCAAGGTTGTTATAAATACTATTCTCATTGCCATAAATAGGGAAACAGGTGATGCGTTGTGTTCCGGTTTCCCATTGTTCAAACCGGATCAATCCTTGGTTGCTAATGCTCCATATTCTCCCACCCCTATCCTCTGCAAAGCCTTTCATCTGATAGGTATCCATATCTGGAGCACGCAAGAAGCGACGTGTTTTCAAGTCGAAGACTACTAATCCCTTCCTGCCATTGGCGCGTGCCAAGAACAGGTAATGATGCTTCCTACATACGATCAGTGCCGCATAGCATTCCCTCAGTCGATTGTCCACGACCTTCCATTGCAGGGTATAAGGATCTAAGACATAAGCCCCAGAATTGGAACACACATAAACTTTCCCCTTGGCGTAGGCAATGTCATTCAAGCAACTGTCATGAAGGAAGACCTGCACAACATTCCCTGTCTTGTCGTCAATCCGCCATAATCCCTTTCTCAAAGTCATGACGAAGAACAGTCCATTAGGACCTTCCACGATCTTATTGGGAGACAGTCCCTTGAGGTACACCTTCCCGTCTCTCCGGAACAAACCACTCGCGTACACTCCATACCAAAGTCTCCCATGAGAATCACTCAAGATGGAGATCACGGCACTATAGGTTGCAATACGATCTTTGAGCAGTTCTTGTCGACTTCCTTGGAAATGGAGGATTCCGTCATCCTCGGTTCCCAGCCAAATAGTTCCATCCTTATCCTGTGTCATGCAAAGCACGTCATTCATGCGATAGCAGTCGGTCTCGCAAGGAATCTGCACTTTCCTTGACTGGTCAAGGCGTTTTCCAAACACTGCCATTCCCATCTTCTTATAGAGAACCCACAAATTTTGAGTCTCTCCATCATAATACATATCCTGGATATGCCGGTCAAGAAATGCCCATTTATAGCGCCAATTCAATGTGCTTAGCTTGACCCTGTCGCCTTTCCTGTCAAAGATGGCTGGATAATCATTCAACGCGCCCTGACAAAACACTTCTGAAGAAAGGGAATAGACAGATAGGGTACCATCTGTGATGAAATCGGGATAGCTGCGCCAACGACGCGTCTTCTCATCATAACGATACGTATGACGATCATAAGTCAACCAAAGGATATGCTTGGGAGTGGCATAACCATAATTGAAGGATCCTTGATAAGGGGTCGGCATGGACGTGTAGTCTTGCAAGGACATGGTTTTCTTGGGGATCTTAAAGATGCGTTTCCGGGTAATGACATAAGTGGCTTGGCCACTGTTGACGAAATCTATCACCCCTCCCGCCGAAGAAGGAAGTAGATATGCTTTCTTTCGTTTCCCTTTTCCATCCAACCAGTACACTTGATGTGCAAATCCTACCCAAAGATAATGGTCTTCATCCATGCGAAGAGAAAAATACTTTGGCGTTTGAACGCCCCATTCGCGAATGATCTGCCGGGCATCAGCAATCAATTCATTAGTTGTGGGATCATAGACCATATACTGCCGAGACTGGGTTGTCACCCATAATCTCCCCTGACTATCTTCTTTGATATCAGTAATCGCATTGCATAGAAGGGGATGACGGATATATGCCCGTGGATTATAGCTGAGCAGTTGCCCATACGTGATGAGCCCTTCGCTGGTCCCCAACCATACGATCCCACTCTTGGCCTTATAGACACAATAGACAGCCATGCCCCGTGTGTCAATGCGCCCCGAGGCTGTGGACGACTGACCATACGCCTGCCCCTCCAAAACACATAGGCATAGCGTCACCCAAAACAGCCTATATTTTCGTAGGAATACATTCATTTTATCGAGAGTGTGATCACCTTTCACAGTTATTTCACAGCCTCAATGGTATATCCTGCCTGTCGAAGAAGCTGAAGCAAGCCTTTGTCACCGGGCAGATGACCGCTTCCCACGACAAATAAGGTGGAGGCTTGTGCCATTACTCCCGGCATTTTTCTTGCCCATCTGGCATTACGGTCATAGACTATGGCCTTTTCTTCCTCTGGGGTCTGGTCACAGCTGTTATGCATTTTCCGGTCCATTACCTGCTTGAGTGTCTTTATATCCATGGCATAATAAGCCTTGATCATCTCTTCGGTCATCTTCAACATCTCCTCTCCATTGTCCACAAGGCACATCAGACCTTCAATCTGCCGAGGCATCGGTTGCCCATAGAGCAGATTCATCTGGAAATCCAAAGTTTCCAATCCCCCTACTTTCTTCCCACTTTTTACGGCGACCGCCTGCAGATGTTGATCCAGCAGGTCGGCTATATTCAACTCTCCCGTATGTTTCCGCATGTACATGAGAATGGTCAATTGCGTGGACAAAGCTGCAGGTTTAAGTTGCCCGAACTGGACTTTCAGTCCTTCGTTTGACAGGTCCACGCCTATGGTCTCCTTCAAGAAGGCGTTCAACCGGGCCATCTGGTCTTCCGTGAGCAACTTCTGCAAGGACGTGCTGTCAGGCAACGACATAGAAGCCTTTAGCTTCTGCATGTTCTCTGGAGATGTCATCTCCGACATTACCACTTCTCCATAAACCTGATCCGTGCCCGACAGAGCGTTGCGCAGACCAGGGATCGAGTCTGAGAAACTGCCATTGACCAAATGGCAGGTACCTAAGACATAGGACGGCCTTGACAATCCCTTACCGGAAATCTTATACAAAAGTTGAGCATTCGCCTCCAATAGGAAGCAAACGCTCAAACAGAGAGAGAGAATTAACCTTTTATTCATATTCTTATCAAATAGATTATAATACATGACCCAATAGGGATGCACTTGCATTTCAAGGCATTTAGCATGTCGCTTTATTTTACGTCAAATGCACCTCTCATAACATTCACCATCAGGAGTATAGTATCCAAGAAGCAATTTTATTTCTCTATAAAATTCCACTATCTATGTATACAACACTCAGACGTGGCATGATGTTATTCGGTTGCAAATATAATCATTTATTTTGAATTATCCCAAGAAAAGTCAATTTCTTTGATGTCAATATCCAAAAGGCGCATCTGACGGAAAACATCAGGGAGGACTTGCTCCATGAACACTTTCCTGCGTGACTGGAGGATTTGCTTGCGGGCACCGCGATTGACGAAATATCCCACACCCCGCTTGTTGTAGATAATGTCCTCACGGGCCAATTGGTCATACGCTTTCATAGCCGTATTGGTGTTTACTTCCAACATGACGGCATATTCCCTGACGCTCGGTATCCTGTCGTCATCCCGGTAAGTACCGGCAAGGATATCGTCACAGAGACGGTCAGCCATCTGCATATAAATGGGTTTATCGCTGCTGAAATTCATTTGTTGAACATTTGTGGGTTGAGTAATTGGATACGCGTAAAGCGACGATAGGCTGCGATGAAATTGATGACCGAGAATGCCAACAAGAGAAGATTCTTGCAAAGTCAAGTTCAAATCCTCAAAGACTTCTTGCCTCGAGCCATTGTACTTGTAACTGACATGACTGATTTCTATCATCATTATATAAGATATTGATACACTATTTTAGTGTACTATTAACGTAGTACACTGCAAATATAGAGGAAAGAGATAAGATCTCCAAGCCAAGGAGGGTTCTCTTACGGATATGAAAGAATCTTTAACTTTGATTGGGTTATGATCCCATGTTTTCCAAGAGATCATCTTTCACGCGCCAAAAGGCCACATAGTGGACGCCAAAAGATCATCGATTGAACGCTAAAAGGTCATCGATTAGACGCCGAAAGGTCATCTTTTGGAAATCACGCTGGTACTTCATAGGAGACTCTTCGGAAGATTGCAGGGGTATCCAGGGGTAAATATCTGATATTCAAGGCTATTACAGGACCGTCAGAATCTTACACCCCTTTTCAGTACTTCATATTTCCTTGACCTCTTTCCCCTTCCTGTAATCCGTCGACGTGACGCCGCACACTTTCTTGAAGGCGCGCACGAAGTTGGGATAGACATCGAACCCGCAGCGGTATGCCACCTCTGCCATGCTGACCTTAGAGTCCTCGTCCAATAGTTTCATGGCTTTCTTGATTTTGATGCGTTGAATATAGGCGACAGGAGTATATCCCGTGATCGCCACCATCTTCCGGTAGAACTGACTGTTGCTCATGCACATCATCGAAGCGATGAGCGATACGTTTGTCTCCCCGTTGCGGTTGAGCTGCATGTTGACAGCATCGGATACCTTGATAAGGAATTGCAGATCAGCGTCACAGGGCGAAGTGTTGTCTTGCTTATGGTCCTTGTCATTGCCTTCAACCATGATCTGGGAGAATTTCTCTCGTAGCAAGCGCCGGGTATCAAGCAACTTTCTTACCCGGGTGCGCAGCTCGTCGGCATTGAAAGGCTTGGCAAGGTAAGCATCTGCGCCAGCCTCCAGTCCTTTGAGGCGTTCCTCTGCGGTGATCTTGGCAGTGACCACGATGATCGGAATATGGTTGATAATCTCGTTGGCACGCACCTGCCGGCACACCTCCAGCCCATCCATCTCGGGCATCATCAGGTCGGTAATGATAAGATCAGGCACGATGTCCAATGCGCTCTTCAACCCTTCCCGTCCATTGGCAGCATAGTAGACATCATATTCGTCAGAGAGTAGCGAGCCGATATAGGTAGCAACGTCGTGGTTGTCCTCAATGACGAGCACCCTGCAGTCATGCTCCTTCTCCCCAGGATCCTTCGGCATTGCATTAACCTGGGACAGCACAGGCTTTGATATCATAGGATCTGCGTCCACCTTTTGCTGGATATTCTGGTGGATGGGCAAGCTGATTTGGAAGATAGTACCACGACCTGCCTCACTTTCCACAGTGATCGTTCCTCCAAGAGCATCGACGAGCTGTTTCACGAAGGAAAGTCCGATGCCCGTACCAATATTCTGCGTGTCACCTTCAGCCTGATAGAAAGGCTCAAAGACATGGGCAACCGTCTCCTGATCCATCCCTTTACCTGTATCGGCAACATCAAGGTGCAAGTGTTTCCCCTCACGCCACAGGGTCGCGCCTACCCTTCCATAGGCTGGCGTAAACTTCAGGGAGTTAGACAGGAGGTTGTTCATGATCTTACTGACATAGTCGGGCACGAAATCCATCACCACCGCTTCCTTGGAGATGAAGGAGAGGGTGATATCGCTACTGCGGGCATAATCGCGGTAGCTTTCTACGATCATCTCTATATAGGCGGTGATATTTCCGTTGCGCCAGTTGGCGTTCCCCACCTCCGACTTCACCTTGGCGGCATCTAAGAGTTGGTTGATCAGCTTGAGCAGACTGTTGCTCTGTCGGTTGATAGACTCTGCTTTCCCCCTCGCCTCCTCCGTGCTCGCCTCATCGCTGGCAAGGTCATGGCTCAGTCCAATGATCAAAGTAAGGGGTGTTCGGAACTCGTGGGTGATGTTGGTGAAGAAGCGTTCTCTCATCTTACTGACCTTCTTCTCTAACTCATGATGGCGACGGTGCACCCGACTGACATACATGAGCCACGCGATAACCGTCAACAGTGCACATACCAAGACAATGCCTACCACGAGATTGATGCGTTGCTTTAAGCGGTCCCGGTCTCGCTGGAGAGCGAACTCTTCTGTTTTGTACTTCACATTGTATTGACTCACCGCCTGTTCCATGTCATGCTTGTAGATCGAGTCTTTCAGTTGGGCATAGCGCTTCATGTGGATGGCAGCTTCCTTAGGGTTAGAATCCTTCATCGCCTCATAGAGCCCGATCTGCGCCCTGCTCTCATTATACATGTCCTTACGCTGGGCGAACGACTCGGCAGCTTGCCTGAAGTAGCGTGCAGCCTCAACATGTGCTCCCCTATGGTTGAGCAGTTCGCCCATCTGGTTATGGCAAATGGCGAGGGAGGTCCCGTTGCCTGCTTGCTTCAAGATCGGAATGGCGCGCCTTACCGAACGCTCCGCCGCAGCGAATTGTCCTAATGACAACTGTGCCGCAGCCATCTGCGAGAGACGTATGCCCACCTTTGCCGTATTGCCACGCACCGAGTCGATCGCATAGGCACAGCGCGCATTCTCCAAAGCCTGACGGTTCTTTCCCTTCACATGACAGATTTCCGAGGCCATGCCATACTGGATGGCCATCCGATCCGAATCCTTCGCTGCTGTGCTATAACGCAAAGCCTCCTTGATATAACGCTCACCGTCCTTCAGTTGCTTCGCCACTAAGCAGATGCCCGCCAACGTATTGAGCGAGCTACTGATGCGACTTTTATCACCAATCTGGCGGTCGATGGCAAGGCTCTTACGCACATGCTCGATGGCATGCGCATAATCCGACAGTCTGAAATAATGTAAGCCTGCGATGTTCTCGCAATCACCTTGCAGTAGCAAGTCGTGGCCGTGCCACGCCAAAGGCAATGCCTGCGTGGCATAGCGCAGTCCCTTGACGTAGTCCTGCGTGTCATAGTAATACTCACTTGCCCAGTACCATACCAACAAGTCCACACTGTCGGGATGGGTCTTGGGCGTGACTGTGAGCAGGCTCTCCGTAAACTCCATTCGATAGAGCACACCAAACACCTTATTGGCTGTGGCAAGACGCTGTTTTCCCGATTGCCGGTCATAGTCGTCTAACAGTTGTTCCATCGTCTTGCCGTGCGCCGCCGTGTCTGCGCCCACAACGGTGGATGAAGACAGCCGGTCACCTGCCTTGACGGGTTGCCTCTCCCCTTTCCCACACGAAGCGAATAGAACGGAGGCGACAAGAAAGACACAGACAACCTGAAAGGGAAAAAGGGCACGAGAATTCCCTTTTATACCAGGATCCTTTTCATAGCGAGAAAAGCCACATTTGCAATCGTTTCTATCGTATCTCATATTTATCATTTGATAATGAATGTCTGTTCATGGATTGGTTTCACTGTTTATTGCAAAGATAAATATATTTCCCGATACTTCAAAATATTTTCTGTTTGTTTTTGGCTTTTTTTATTCCGAATGGGCATTTGCTAACAACTGAGAAATTGAAAAGACTATCACTACTAACGCGCTGTTGTTAAATCAGTTACCAACCCTCCATGACCGATTATGATAACACCCTGAAATACAAGTTGCATGATCTGGATAGACCTTTGACGAATGGTGATAAGGGGGTACACCGGATCAGTCCTTATCTTTGCAAACAAAAAACTATTCACCAAAAAACGACAAAATGAAACATTTTACGACAGAAACAAGAAGCAGGCATCTCAGGATTCCCTCTTTCATGAGGTTCCTGTGGGTGTGCCTGGCATCCTTGTACGGACTGAGTGCTTTCGGGCAAAACGTGACCATCTCGCCCTCGTCAGGCAACCTCATCGCGGCACTGACCTATGAGAATGAGGTCGGGTTTGAGAACGGATGGTCGGCCTTATGGCGACATCAGCAGCTTCCTCTCACGCTGCACGTATCCGACAAACCTGACCTCACGCCCAGTGGCGTGTTAAAAGAGCTGGTCTTTATATCGTGAATGGAAAGAAAGTAATTATCCCTTAACAGTATCATTATGATGAACAAGAAGAAATATGCAGCCCCTCAGGCTGTTCTGCATTGCATAGAGATAGAAAAACAAATGATGGCTGGGAGTGAACAATCTCCCTGGGCAGATGCCAAGCCCAACCACCCGTTTATCGATGATGAAGACGATTGGTTGGATGACGAGGATGGAATGGCGGACACACAATCCCATGGACTCTGGGAATAGATAGCTTGATCAGACTACTGGGCTCGTACGCGGGTCCAGTAGATTTTTCTATGTCCTTACCGCTCAAGAAGATCTTTACTGATCTTCTTTTTTCATTTTCCCAATAGCTTTCATCCATTTCCCACGATAGAGGCGGACCAGGAATAGAATGCCACGGAACGTAAGCTCCAATGCCATCGCCACCCAGACACCGACAAGCCCATATTGCTTCGACAGGATATAAGCCAATGTAAGTCGTACACACCACATGGACATCAGGTTCATGACGGCAGGCTTGAAGGTATCCCCGGCTCCGATGCACACCCTGAATCCCACGATCGACGCAGCAAAGAACGGCTCAGCAAAGGCCTCAATGCGCAACACATGGCATCCTAAGTCGCGTACCTCGGGTACAGGGGTCAGGAATCCGATCATCTCCGGGGCAAAGACATACATCACCACGCCCATGATCGCCATGACGATCATGCCCAGACCTACTGTCATCCATGCAAAGCTACGACACAGTTCCTTGCGACCGGACCCAAATGCCTGTCCCACCAAGGTTGAGGCGGCATCACCAATTCCATAGCCCGGCATGTAACACAGGCTCTCTGCCGTCACGGCAAAGGAATTGGCAGCAATGGCAACATTCCCCAACGGCGCAACAATCATCGTGGAAACGATCTGGGCTCCATTCATCAGCACGTATTGCAATGCCATCGGAGCACTGATGCGAACCGACTCCCACACATAAAGAGGTTGCCATTGGAAAGGGGAACGGTCGAGATGCCATGCCAAGATGGGATTGCGACGCACGGTGAAATAGATGAGCAGCAATGAGGTCAGGGCATAAGCCAAAGCAGTGCCGATAGCCGCACCTTCCACGCCTAAGCCCAAGCCGAACACCGGGACATCCATTCCGAAGACAGAAAGGGTACGGGAAGGGAATATGAAAAGGAAATTGAACACTACATCAAGCACACATGCCAACACGGCAACCGCACTGGGACTTCTCATGTCACCACTCGCCTTGAGTAGTGCGGAGGACAGGTTCTCCATCATGAAGAACGGGGCAGCCATAGAGAAAATGAAGAAATAAGAGGAAGCATCCTTCTGGATGTCAGCACCACCACCTAACCAAAGGGGGAGCTGACCAGAGATCGCTGCCGCCACTGCCATGAGCAATAAGGAAAAAACAAAGCAGAACAAGAAGCCATGCTTCATCACTCGCCGTGCCTGGTCAAAGTCGTTGGCACCAATAAAATGCGCCACCTGCACGGCAAAGCCCATTGAGGCAGCTGCGGTG
>ULNB01038345.1_pt1 | contig 12843 bp, 13 predicted proteins | sample 1951811 | NCBI WGS metagenome assembly ULNB01 (sample SAMEA4835566, study PRJEB28245) | human gut metagenome | biome: gut microbiome; material: fecal sample | place: Denmark | collected 2008
ATTAATAATAAAACTTATAAAATATTAAATACTGATTTTATAAAATATTTAAGTAATTATGATGTAGTTATTATAGGTATAATATATGATGAAGAAACAGATATAAATAAAATATTAGAACAAATAAATATATGTGATGGAATTATTATTCCAGGAGGTAATATATATAGTGATATAGATAAAAGAGTCGCAAGATATTTATATGATATAGATAAACCAACACTTGGAATATGTTTAGGTATGCAGATTATGGGTGAAGCATTAGGAGGTAAAATAGAAATATTAGATAATTTAAATCATATTACTAATGATGAATATGCACACTATATAAGAATAAAAAAAGATACAAAATTATATTATATATTAAATGCAGAACTTATAAATGTAAATAGTAGACATAAGTATCATTTAGTAAATACTAATCTTACTGTTAATGCATATAGTAATGATTATATAATTGAAGGAATAGAGTCTAAAGATAAAAAATTTTATATTGGAGTACAATATCATCCAGAATCAATATATTATGATATAAATAGTAAATTATTAATAGAAGAATTTATTAAGTGTTTGACAATTTAGTTATAGTTCTTTATAATATATAGGCTGTAAGGGAGAGATATAAATAATGGAAAAAAGAGAAGAATTAAATTCACTTATGGAAAAGTATAAAGAATTTACTTCAATAATATTAAAATTAGATAAAGAAAATAGAAAAAGTTTAAGCACATTAGATGCAGAAGAAGTAAAAAATAAATTAACTGAAGAAAATAAAAAGGTTAAGATTTTAAAACCACAAAATGAAGATCCTTTTTATTACTGGAATATGTAATACTCTTGTTTAAGAGTATTTTTTTTATTTTTTTAGTGGAATTTACCTTTAAAAGAGAGAATATAAAAAGTAGAGGTGATTTTTATAAATTATTATGATGAAATAAAAAATGAACTAGTAAATAATGAAATTACTAAAAAGGTAAAAGATTATAGTAAAAATAGAAGTGATTTAATTACATATTATAATGTTGGTAAATTACTTTCTAAAGCTGGTAAACATTATGGAGAAGGAATAATAAAAGAATATTCTAAACGACTTACAAATGAGTTTGGAACAAAATTTGGTATAACACTTTTAAAAAGAATTCGACAATTTTATATAGTTATTGAAAAAGGTGCGACAATGTCGCACCAATTATCTTGGTCACATTATTGTGAATTATTACCAGTAAATTCAATAGATAAAATAAATTATTATATAAAAATAACGAAAGAACAAAATTTATCAGTAAGAGAATTAAGATAAAAAATAATGAAAATATATTAAGCAATTAAGAAAATTGATTGCTTTTTTTCATATTTTAGGGGAATTTGCTTTAGAAAGAGAGAATATAAGAATTAGAGGTGATTTTTATAAATTATTATGATGAGATAAAAAAAAGAATTATTCAATTAATAAAAGTGATTTAAATACAATTATAATGTTGGTAAATTACTAAAAGAAGCAGGTAAACATTATGGTGAAGGAATAATTAAAGAATATTCTAAAAGACTTACAAATGAATTAGGCAAGGAATATAGCATTTCAAACTTGAAAAATATGAGAAACTTTTACGTATTTTTTTAAAAAGCCAGACAATGTCTGGCCAATTATTCTGGAGTCATTAGATTGAACTATTATGAAAAAAGAAATTTTTTGATGAAAAGGTGTCGACACAATTAATATGAACCGTCGATATGAAATGTTGTCTATAAGAGTTATTAATAAAGTAATTTATTATATAAAAATAATGGAAGAATAAAATTTATCGATAAGAGAATTAAGAAAAAATAATAAAAATATATTAAGCAATTAAGAAAATTGATTGTTTTTTTTCGTATTTTAGGGGAATTTGCTTTAGAAGGGGAGAATATAAGAAGTAGAGGTGATTTTTATAAATTATTATGATGAAATTAAAAAAGAACTATTAAATAATGAGATTACTAAAAGGGTAAAGAATTATTCAATTAATAAAAGTGATTTAACTACATATTACAATATTGGTAAATTACTAAAAGAAGCAGGTAAACAGTATGGAGAAGGAATAATAAAAGAATATTCTAAAAGACTTACAAGTGAATTTGGTAAGGGTTATACACCAACTAGATTAAGATATTTTAGAAGGTTTTATGAAGTTTTAATAAAACATCCGACAGTGTCGGACAAATTAAGTTATTCCCATTATTGTGAACTTATTTGGTTTGATATAGATAAAATAAATTATTATATAAAAATAGCAGAAGAACAAAACTTATCAGTAAGAGAATTAAGAGAAAAAATTAAAAATAATGAATATGAAAGATTGGATGAATCTACAAAGGAAAAATTAAAAGAAAAAGAAAAATTAAAAGTATCAGATTTAGTAAAGAATCCAATCCAAATAAGAAATACAAGTGATTATAATGAAATCTCTGAAAAAGTACTCCAAAAACTAATACTAGAAGATATACCTTCCTTTTTAAAAGAATTAGGTAATGGATTTAGTTTTATAGATAGTGAATATAAGATAAAAATAGGAGATAGATATAATTACATAGATTTATTACTTTATAATATTAAATATAAATGTTATGTAGTAGTTGAATTAAAGGTTACTGAACTAAATTCAAATCATACAGGACAAATACAAAAATATATGAATTATATTGATAAAAATATAAAGAGTATAGATGATAATAAAACAGTAGGAATAATAATATGCAAGAAAGAAAATAAATATGTAATTGAATATTGTAGTGATGACAGAATAATAGCAAGAGAATATGAACTAGTATAAGGAGGAACAAGATTGAATTATTATAATGAAATAAAAACAGAATTAATAAATAATGAAATAACTAAAAAGGTAAAGAATTATTCAATTAATAGAAGTGATTTAACTACGTATTATAATGTAGGAAAATTATTAGCTGAAGCAGGTAAACATTATGGAGAAGGAATAATTAAAGAATATTCTGAAAAATTAACTGCAGATTTAAATAAAAAATATAGTTATAGAAGTTTAAATTATATGATGAAATTTTATGAACTTCAAAAAATGCAGTCAGTGACTGCAAATTTGTCGTGGGGACATTGGATTGAACTTTTATCAATAAAAAATATTAATGAAATGAAATATTATATAAATCAAGCAGAAAAATTATTTTTAACAACAAGAGAATTAAGGCAAAGAATTAAAAATAATGAATATGAAAGATTAGATGAAAGTACAAAGGAAAAGCTAAAAGAAAAAGAAGAATTAAAATTACCTGATTTAGTAAAGGATCCAATTCAAATAAGAAATACAAGTGGTAATAATGAAATATCAGAGAAAGTACTTCAAAAATTTATATTAGAAGATATTGAATCATTTTTAAAAGAACTAGGTAATGGATTTTGTTTTATTGGAAGTGAATATAAAATAAAAATAGACGATAGATATAATTATATTGATCTATTATTATTTAACTATGAATTTAATTGTTTTGTTGTAGTTGAATTAAAAGTATCTGAACTAAAAAAAGAACATATAGGACAAATAGAATTTTATATGAATTATATAGATAAAAATTTAAAAAATATAAATCAAAATAAAACAATAGGAATAATATGTAAAAAAGAAAATAAGTATGTAATTGAATATTGTTCTGACGACAGAATAATAGCAAGAGAATATGAATTAGTTTAAAGAAGGGAAAAAATGAACTATTATAATGAAATAAAAACTGAATTAATAAATAATGAAATTACGAAAAGAGTAAAAGACTATAGCAAAAATAGAAGTGATTTAAATACATATTATAATGTTGGTAAATTACTTTCTGAAGCAGGTAAACATTATGGAGGAGGAATAATTAAAGAATATTCTGATAGGTTGAGTAGTGAATTAAATATAAAATATAGCGTGAGAACATTATATAAAATTATAAAATACTTTAATTATATGAAAAAACAAAAAGGGCCGACAGTGTCGGCAAAATTGTCATGGAGTCATTATGATGAATTGTTAAAATTAACTGATGAAAATATAATAAATTACTATATTAAAATTTCAGAAGAACAAAATTTATCAGTAAGAGAATTAAGGAAAAAAATTAAATCTAATGAATATGAAAGATTAGATGAAGAAACAAAGAAAAAATTGAAAAACAAAGAAGAATTAAAAGTACCGGATTTAGTAAAGAATCCTATTCAAATAAAGAATACAAGTGGTAATAATGAAATATCAGAAAAAGTACTTCAAAAACTAATATTAGAAGATATACCATCTTTTTTAAAGGAATTAGGTAGTGGATTTAGTTTTATAGATAATGAATATAAAATAAAAATGGGAGATAGATATAATTACATAGATTTATTACTTTATAATATTAAATATAAATGCTATGTAGTAGTTGAATTAAAGGTTACTAAACTAAATTCAAATCATACAGGACAAATTCAAAAATATATGAATTATATAGATAAAAATATAAAGAATATTGATGATAATAAAACAGTAGGAATAATAATATGTAAAAAAGAAAATAAATATGTAATTGAATATTGTAGTGATGACAGAATAATTTCAAGAGAATATGAATTAGTATAAGAAAATATTAATAAAATAAGTTATTATGTAAAAGTTGTAGCACTTCTACCATTACAAGCCCACTATCCAGTTATTCCTGTTTTTTTAAATATAAATAATTTTTAATATTAAAATATATAAATTAAATACTGTTAACAAGTTGTATAATGTTAAAATTTTATATTGTCTATAGCATTAATTTATGATAAAATTGGTATAGAAAATATGTGGTTTTAATGTTTTTTATTTTGTAAAAATATTTGTTCGACAAAATTTGACAAAACAAATATTTTATATATAATATACACTCGTATTGAAGGGGAGAAATAAATATGCAGGAAGAAGCATTAGTAATGGAAAAGAGTAGTGTAGTTTCAGTTAGAAAAACTTTGTTTTTAGCATGTAAAAGAACATTTGATATATTTTGTTCATTAATAGGGTTAATAATGCTATTACCAATATCTTTAATAATAAAAATATGTTATATGGTAACAGGAGATTTTAAATCTATATTTTATACTCAAAAGAGAATAGGAAAAAATGGTAAATTTATTTATATATATAAATTTAGATCAATGGTACCAAATGCAGATGAAGTATTAAAAGAGTTATTAAAAGATCCTAAGTATAAAAAGGAATGGAATAAAAATCAAAAATTGGAACATGATCCTAGAATAACAAAAATAGGAAAAATAATAAGAAAGACATCTTTAGATGAAGTACCACAATTTATAAATGTATTTAGGGGAGATATGTCATTAATTGGACCAAGACCATTAGTTGAAGGTGAACTTGATGCTCATAATGGAAATCATGAAATATATGAAAAAGTTAAACCAGGAATAACTGGATGGTGGGCTTGTAATGGTAGAAGTGCCACAACTTATAATGAAAGATTAAAATTAGAATATTATTATGCAGAAAACGCTAGTTTGTCATTAGATATTAAATGTATTTTTAGAACAATTAAAGCAGTTATTTCAAGAACAGGTGCTAAATAACAAATAGATACATTGTATAAATGTATCTTATTTTTTAGAAAAGAGGTTAGAAAATGAAAAAAAATTTGAAGGTATCAATTATAACTCCAATATATAATTGTGAAAAATTTTTACCTAAAACAATAGAATGTGTAATAAATCAAACATATACAGATTGGGAGATGCTTTTAGTCGATGATTGTTCACCAGATAATTCAGCAAAAATCATAAAAAAATACGCAAAAGATGATAATCGAATAAAATATTTTAAACTAGATAAAAATAGTGGAGCGGCAATTGCAAGAAATAAAGCATTAGAGGAGTCTAAGGGAAGATTTATTGCGTATTTAGATGCAGATGATTTATGGAAATCAGAAAAACTAGAAAAACAAGTTGAATTTATGTTAAAAAATAATTATCCATTTACTTGTACTGACTATGAAAAAATAGATGAAAGTGGAAAAAGTTTAAATAAAATTGTTAAAATACCAAAAAAAGTAAATTATAATTTATTTTTAAGAAATACAATAATTCAAACCGTAGGTGTTATGGTTGATACTAAATTAACAGGTAAAGAATTATTAAAGATGCCCAATATTAGAAGAAGACAAGATGCAGCAACTTGGTGTCAACTTCTAAAAAATGGATTTGATTGCTATGAGGTCCCAGAAAATTTATCATACTATAGAGTTGTTAAAAATTCATTATCAAGTAATAAATTTAAAGCAGTAAAAACTAATTGGTATTGGTATAGAAAAATAGAAAAATTACCATTATGGAAGACATGTTATTGCTTTATAGGATACGCATTTAATGCTGTAAAGAAAAGAATATATATAAGAAAGTAGGCTTGGAGTATTGTATGAAAAAAATATTATATATAGCAACAACAGCAGATAATAGAAATAGGCTTGATGGTGAAACAATTAAATGTAGACTTTTAAGAAATTATTTATCAGAAATAAAGGAAATAAAGTTAAAAACAATTGATACTGATAATTGGAGAAAACACATATTTAAGTTAGTTGTTTTGATTATTATTTATACAATTTGGTGTGATGAGATTATAATTTCGTCGGCAGATAATGGTGCACATATTGTTTTAAATTTCTATGATAGAATAAAACTTAGAAAAAAAATATATTATTTTGTAATAGGTGGGTCTTTATCTAGAAATATAGAAGAAAAAAAATGGAATATAAATTCTTATAGTAGACTAACACATATTTATGTAGAAGCAGATATTTTAAAGAAAAATTTGGAAAAGTTAAATATAAATAATGTTTCTATTTTGAATAATTTTAGAAAAATGAATAAATTTGAAAACAAGTATAAAAAAACAAAATATATTAAATTTGTATATTATGGTAGAGTTATTAAACAAAAAGGCATAGAAGAGGCCATTAAACTTGTTAGTAGATTGAATAAGGAAAATATAGAATGTACTTTAGATATATATGGTCAATGTAAAGAAGATTATTTATCAGAAATAAAGAAAAAATTTAATAATAAAATAATATATCATGGCGAAATAAAGCCAAATAATAAAATTGAATATGAAATTTTATCGCAATATGATATATTTATATTTCCTACAGAATATCCAGGAGAATGCTTACCTGGCGCATTGATTGATTGTTATATTGCTGGTTTAGCAGTTATTGCATCAAATTGGAAATATGCAAAAGAGTATATAAATGATGGTGAAAATGGTATCATATTTGAATATAAAAATTATAATGATATGTATAATAAAACAGTTAAGTTAATTGAAAGTGATTGCATAGAAAGGTATAAAAAATCATCAAAAGAGCTTTCAAAAAAATATGATATAAATAATATACTTTTAAATTTCAAGAAAGATTTGTTGGAGGATATAAATGAAAATATTTAAATTGATGAAAAGATGGGTTAAAATGTTTACTGGTAAAAGTTCATTTCATGTAAAGCAAGATGTTGGTAGATTGTATTCTAAAAATGAAATAAAAGGATATTATAATGATTTAACAAATAAGGTATCTGATGCTACTTTTTTGGATGAAAATGGAATACCTTTAAATACGACAATAGCAAATGTAGAAGCATATTTTCCAATTTCTATATTTCAATATGGTTTAGGTTTATATGATTTATTTCTATCAACAAAGGATAATAAATATTATTTGGAATTTATGAAAATTGTTGATTGGGCGGTTAATAATATTGATGAAAATGGTATGTGGGATTGTATGAAAAAACTCAATGACGAAGCACACGAAACACAATCATCTATGTGTCAAAGTGAGGGTGTTTCAATTTTACTCAGAGCATTTGTTTCTACAAAAGATGATAAATATTTCAATTTGGCAAAAAGGGCAATTGATTTTATGATAAAACCAACCTATGATGGTGGTACTGCAATTTATGATGGGGATAATATATATTTTCAAGAATATGTTTCTGAATATAATTTGACTGTTTTGAATGGTTGGATATTTTCTATTTTTGGTTTATATGATTTTACTTTAGTTTCCAATGAAAAAAAATATAAAAAAATTTTAGATAAAACAATTGAAACTCTGTCTAAGACATTGATAAAATATGATAGAGGATTTTGGTCTGATTATGATTTAAAAGGAACCATAGCAAGTCCAGCATATCATGATTTGCATATACGTCAATTAAAATTGTTATATGATTTATTTAATATAAATGAATTTGATGCATATGCAAATAAATGGGCAAAATATCAAAAGAGTACTTTAAAAAAAATGCATGCCATGGCAATAAAATTTAAACAAAAAATATTCAAAAGTAAATATTATGATATTAGTACAAGTTTAGTTAAATAAATTGAAAAGGAGAGATGAATATAATGAAATTTGGTGTTGTTCTTGTAACATATAATAGATTAGAAAAGTTAAAAATAGCCTTGTCCTGCTATGAAAAACAAAATAAAAAAATAGATACAATGATAATTGTTAATAATTGCAGTAATGATGGAACTATGGAATTTTTAAAAGAATATAGCAAGAAATGTTTAGATTATAAATTAATTATATTAAATATGCATGATAATCTGGGTGGCGCTGGGGGTTTCTTTGAAGGAATGAAATGTGCTATGAAAGAAAATATTGATTGGGTTTATATTTCAGATGACGATGCATATCCTAAAATTGACACACTTGAAGAACTTGAAAAAGTTTATTTAAAACTGAAAAATAAGGAAGAAATTACAGCTTTATGTAGTGTTGTAGAAAATAATGCTGGAATAGATTATGGGCATAGACTAAAATTAATAAAAAACGCTTTTTTTGTAAAATGGAAAGAATTAGATAAAGTTGAGTATGAAAAGGAGTATTTTGATGTTGACATTTTTTCATATGTTGGGTCTGCTATTAACGTTAATAAATTATTTTGTGTAGGATTAGATAGAAAAGGTTTTTTTATTTATCATGATGATCAAGAACATTCTTTGAGATTAAGAAAAACAGGAAAAATTTTGGTATGTACTAAAAGTGTAATTCATCATGATACAGAACCAAAAAAATATCAAGAATTATTTTGGGGTAATTATTATGATACACGTAATAGGCTTTTGATGATAAAATACAATTTTCCATTAAGGTATTATTATACAAGATATTATCTTGGTTATGTTAGAGATTGTATTTTATGTACAAATAAGGTAAGAAAAAATCTATTGATGGCAGCATATAAAGATGCAAAAAATGATAAAATGGGAATACATGATATATATAGACCAGGTTGGAAAATAAAAAAGTAATATTAATACTTTTAATAAAATATACCGATGCCATTACAATTGATATTTAAGAATTTTTAAATATGTTGAAAGGAATTATTATAATGATAAGAAAAGAAAAATTTAATATGTTTCTGCAATATTTACTTGCATTTTTAATTATTTTGGAGAGCAGAAGTGTTTTTTCACGTTTTTATGAGGGAACTTCGGAAAAAATAATTATTTTACTTTTGATTTTTACTTTAATATTAATCTTTTTATTAAACTTTAATTTTAAATTAAAAAAAAGATATTTGCTATTTCTAGTATTTTACTTAGTGTATGCATTTTTGTTTTTACTCATAAATGTAAACAGTAGTAAAATAAATTTTATAGTTACATTCTTACTTTTGTTTCCATTATCTTTTTTAATATACTGTGTGTACGGAAAAGGGCAAATAGAAGATTTATTTAAGAGCTATGTTAATATTATGATGGTAATTTCTTGTGTGTCTCTGTTCTTTTTTATTTTTGGCTCTTTGACTAATATGATATCTACTAATGTTACTAAAATTATAGATTGGGGCGGAGCTCATATTATAAATGGATATTCTTATTTACATTTTAATTCTCAAACGACAGTTATATTTGGTAAGACAATTTTAAGAAATACAAGTATATTTGTTGAAGGACCAATGTTTGCACTGCATTTGATGTTTGCAATGTCATTATCTTTATTTTTTAAAGATAAAATGTTGAATAAATATTCTATAGTGTTTGGTCTTACAATCTTATCTACACTATCTGTAACAGGTTTTTTAATTTATTTATTTTTATTGTTTTATAAATATACTTTTTACAATAAAAGTAAATCAAAGATTATATTATTACCAATAGTTTTTATAGTTTTTACGATTATTGGAACAGTATTTTTAGGTGATAAACAAACAACTAACTCGTATAATATACGATATGATGACTATATTGCTGGATTCTTGGCTTTTGAAAAATATCCAATTTTTGGAAGTGGTTTTTTAAATAATAATATAGTAATTAAGTATATGTCCAATTATAGGCTATATAACACTGGATTATCTAATTCGTTTATAATTGTATTAGTGCAGGGTGGGCTTTATTTGATATTGTTTTATTTAATACCTATATTTCTCAATTGTAAAAAATTAATTTTTTCGAGAGATAAAAATCTTTTCTTAATTGAAAATATGATATTACAAATATATTTAATATTTACAAGTACATATCAATATACATCGTTAATGATAATTTTTTTAGCGTTTGATTATTATATTTTATTATCTTATAACAAAAGTAAAGAAACAAGAATGATTTTTTCAAAGGAGGACAAAATATGAAATATGATTATTTAATAGTAGGATCAGGATTATTTGGTTCTACATTTGCAAATTTAGCAAATAAAGAGGGTAAAAAAGTTTTAGTTATAGATAAAAGAAATCACGTAGCAGGGAATATTTATACAGAAAATATAGAAGGAATAAATGTTCATAAATATGGTGCACATATATTTCATACAGATTATAAAGATGTATGGGATTATGTTAATTCATTTGTAGAATTTAATAGATATACAAATTCACCAGTAGCAAGAATAGGTAATGAAATATATAATATGCCTTTTAATATGAATACTTTTTCAAAAATATGGAATGATGTATTTACACCAGAAGATGCATTAAGACATATAAATGAAGAAAGAAAAGAAATGGAAGGTAAAGAACCATCAAATTTAGAAGAACAAGCAATAAGTTTAGTTGGTAGAACAATATATGAAAAATTAATAAAAGGATATACAGAAAAACAATGGAATAGAGACTGTAAAGATTTACCAGCATTTATTATTAAGAGATTACCAGTAAGGTTAATATATGACAATAATTATTTTAATGATAAATATCAAGGTATACCAATTGGAGGATATACTAAATTAGTAGAAAAAATGTTAGAAGGAATAGAAGTAAAATTATATACTAATTTCTTTGATAATGTTGAATATTATAAATCTATAGCAGAAAAGATAGTATATACAGGTCCAATAGATGAATATTTCAATTATAAGCTAGGTGAACTTGATTGGAGAAGTTTAAGATTTGAAGAAAAAATTCTTGATTGTGAAAATTATCAAGGAAATGCTGTTGTAAATTATACTGGTCATGAAGTAGAATATACGAGAGTGATAGAACATAAACATTTTGAGTATGGTACTCAAGAAAAAACAGTTATAACATATGAATATCCTGCTGATTACAAAAAGGGTATGGAAAAATATTATACTGTTAATGATGAAAAAAATAACAAACTTGCTGAAGAATATAGAAAACTCGCAACACAAGAAGAAAATGTAATTTTCGGTGGTAGACTTGCAGAATATAAATATTATGATATGGATGATGTAATTAAATCTGCAATGAATATTTATGAAAGTAATAGTTGTGAAAGAGTTGATTAATAGTGAAAGAAAAAAGAAAATGTTGGATTGATATTTGTAAAATTATTGCGATGTTTCTTGTTATTATACTTCATACAGTTTGTAATGGAATAAAGGAAAATCAAAAAGATTTTTCGTTATTAATTTATTATTTTGGTACATTTGCAATCCCATTATTTTTTATGGTAAATGGATATTTACAATTAAATAAGGTTAAGGATTATAAATATGTTTTGAAAAAAATATTAAATATTTTTATGGTATGTATTATATGGAATATACCTATTGTAATTTTTAAATTAGTTATTGAGGGAGAAAGTTCGAATATAATTAGTAATGTTTTTTTAAATTATATTCAAAAGGGCTTTTTTCGGCAATTTTGGTTTTTAGGTGCTTTAATTTTAATTTATATATTTTTACCATTAATTCAAAAATTATTTAATAAAACTGATAAGTACAAATTTATTACTATATTACTTATTATTGTTAGTTCTCTAGTTGATTTATTTAACATTATAAACAATAATTTTCTTGGAAATGATATAATAAAAAACAGTATTCCACAAGTATTTAGAATTTGGACTTGGTTAACATATTTCTTTATTGGTGGACTTGTTAGAAAAAATGATCCATTAAAGAAAGTGGATAATAAAAAATTAATTGTTATAACATTTGTTTCATTGTTTGTTAGTGTTTTATATGCATATAATTTTTCTAATATTTTATATTCAAATTTATATGCTGAGAATTTATATGATAGTTTTATAGTTATTGTTACTACATTTTTAATTTTTAATTGTTTCAGTCGTATACAAACTTCTAATAAATTAATTACAGATATTGGTAAACTAAATATGGGAGTATATATTATTCATCCAACAATAATAAAAATTTTTAAGTATTTTAATTTATTATATAACAATTATTTAAATATAATTTTTTCAGCAATAATTTTTATAATATGTATTATAATTACAAAAGTTATATCAAAAATCCCATATTTAAATAAGATTATAAAAATTTAATGAGGTGATATAATCGTATGAAAAAAAATAGTGTTACAAAAAATTATATATATAATTTATTATATCA
>ULNB01033887.1_pt1 | contig 12832 bp, 9 predicted proteins | sample 1951811 | NCBI WGS metagenome assembly ULNB01 (sample SAMEA4835566, study PRJEB28245) | human gut metagenome | biome: gut microbiome; material: fecal sample | place: Denmark | collected 2008
CAGACGCTCTCCCAGCTGAGCTAATCGCCCATAACTCTCACGTAGACTATTATGCCTTATATGAAGATATTTTTCAAGAGGGTTATGCAAAAATTTTGGACCTTTACTGCTTTTCTGGCTTCCGACAGATGGGGCCATTCAATGACAGAAGAAATATGACTATTTTGTCCTGCCTTTGCGGAAAAGGCTTTTCAGCAGATGGCTTTCCGGTGAATCAGTTTATCTAAGCCTTTAGCAGCTAAAGGCAAGGGGCTTTCCAAATTTCACCTTGACACAGTCATTTTATCATGTTATAGTATGGGCACTTGCAGCGATGAAGGAAAAGAGTAGGTTTCTTTTGAGGTCTCTCAAGCGAGTCCGGAGAGTGGGAGCGGATGAGACAGGAGTTATCGAAGTGCGTTTCTGAGCGTGAAAGGCGGAATTCAGTATGCCTTTCCGGGCATTCCCGTTACAGAATCATGGTTTCTACAAGGAAGGAAACCTCACGAGGCATGCATGGTGACATGTGTGTGAATCTGGGTGGTAATCACGAGTCTTTCGTCCCAAAGGGATGGAAGATTTTTTTTATGGCTGCCGCGCCGGAAATGGTTCCTTACGCATATTTCTCTATGATTCCAGGAGGTTTTTATGAAGAAAAATGAGGAAGTGCAGGCAGCTGCACAAAAGGCGCTGGAGGCCAACAAGAAAAACAAACAAGGCCGCCAGTTTGTTCTCTGGATGCTGGCTCTGGTGGTAGGGGCGGCTCTGGGCTGGCTGGGAATTAAGCCGCTGAATGAATTATTTACTTTTATTGCCACTGTTTTTACCCGCCTTTTCCAGTTCATCGCAGTGCCTACCATTGCTTTGGCGGTAATAACCACTCTGGCCCAGTTGGGCGGCAAGAAGGAAACGGGACGTATCTTTGCTCATGCTGTAACCTACACCCTTTTGACGACCATCTGCGCCGCCGGTATCGGGCTCATGATGTATCTCTGGATTGCACCGGGTAATCTTCCTGCTGATATTATCGGCGCCGGTACAGCCAACGTACCGCAGAAACTGGGGCACCTTACCTATTATGACCATATTTTGAGTGTTATCCCCAATAACCTGCTGCAGCCCTTCCTGTCCGGCAATGTGCTGGCAGTGATGATGATTGCTGCTGCCTTTGGTCTTGGTCTGGCTTTCATGCCAAAAACGGAAAACCGGGACATCCTTATGAAGGGGATCATGGGATTCCAGGAGCTGCTTTTCACCTTGATTCGTGCGCTTCTTTTCATTCTTCCCGTTGGTATCCTGGCTTTCGCTGCCCAGCTTTCGGCCCAGATTGAAGCCGGCGTCATTGTGGGAGCTCTGGGAAAATACACGGCTGTTATCATTGGCAGCAATGTGATTCAGTTCTTTATTGTGATTCCTGTTTTCCTTCTGGCCAGGGGACTCAATCCTCTTCAGGTATTCAGGAAAATGTCTCCTGCCATTGCAGTAGCCCTTTTTACCAAGAGCTCTGCCGGCACCCTGCCGGTGACCCTGGCTTCGGCAGAACATAACATGAAGGCCAATCCTGCTGTTTCCCGTTTTGTTCTTCCCATCTGCACTACCATTAATATGAATGGCTGCGCTGCTTTCATTCTGGTCACGTCTCTCTTTGTTATGCAGAACGCCGGCTATGAAATGTCTATGCCCACCATGATTACCTGGCTCTTTGTGGCTGTACTGGCAGCCATCGGCAACGCCGGTGTGCCTATGGGCTGCTATTTCCTTACCCTTTCTCTTATGAGCGGTATCGGAGCGCCCATCGGCATTATGGGGGTTATCCTTCCTATCTACACCATCATTGATATGATTGAAACTGCAGAAAATGTGTGGTCCGACTCTGCCGTATGCGCCATGACGGACCATGACCTGAAGGGAAAGATTCCTGAGCCTTCCGATGGAGAGGTGGCAGGTGCATAAATCACTGCATAATAAAAACACTCCTGTTTTGATACGGGAGTGTTTTTGTTTTACGGAATAGGATTTCTTATGATTCTACCGCTTTTCTAAGGGCCATAAGGTTTTCTTCCGGCGCCTTTGGATTGACTACGCAGCCGGGGCCGAGAATGAGGCCTCTGCCGTCTACCTGGGCAATGGCATCTTTCACATGGGCGGTGATTTCTTCCGGTGTACCTTCAAGAATAATATCATCGTATTTCAACACGCCGTTCACAAAGTAGGGGGCTGATTTGATACCGGCCAGCAGGCATTTATCTGTCAGCGCCCGGGCTTCCTTCAGTGTGGGCCAGGTGTGGCGGTCATGCCAGTTGATGCAGTTGACCGGATAGGCAGCCACTTCGTTGAAGTAAATGTCTTCTCCATGAATGTGGACTGCATTGAACCAGGTCTTTTTAGCGTAGGATTTGATGACCTGGAGGTCATAGAACTGGCCGAATTCTTCAAATTCATGAAGGTTCATGACAGAGCGGGTGGCGTTCTGGGTGGCAAAGAAGAAACCGTCCACACCGGCATCAATGTTATAGCTGACAAAATCAAGGGTGGTGGCAGTAATGGCGGAAAGCGCATGGTGTACCGATTCCGGATAGTTGATCATGTCCATGAGGAGACGGTCGCCGGCCATTTTCTTCAACGTGGAGAAAGGACTGAAGATGGTCTGCATCACCGGAGTGCCGGGTTTTCTTCTTTTCACCATTTCCCTGGCAAATTCAATCTGCTTGCCATAGGTGCCCTGGATGGCAGGAATGGCTTTCAGGGCATCGTAGTCCGAAGGGCTCTGGATGGCGAAATTTTTAACAATCGGTTCCCTGTAGGGGTCGCAGTAAATGGTAATCTGGTTGCCGAAGTCCTGGGTGCTGTACAGGCCGAAAGGCATCATTTTGATATAGTCGAAATCGTATTTCTCTGTAAAGGCAGCCTCTGCTTCTGCCAGGGAAATGGGGTCCTGGTCAAACTCGGAAAGGTGCATCCAGGCACCCACCGGTACATGGTCTACAGGCTGGCCGGCCAGGGCGGCTCTGATTCGTTCTTCTCTATTCATAAGGTATCTCCTTTCAGAAACAATTATATTCATTTCTTTGATTATACCATAGGAAGATAGGATTTTGAGAAGGGAAAAAGGGGAGAAAACCGACGGGCTGATGAAACGATGGGGGGCAGCAGCTGCTGCTTTTGAGTCAGACTCTCTATACCCTCTATCCTGTTAGGACCGATTCATTCATGATATCAGCTTTTATAAGATTTTATACACTGCCGGGTCATGGGATTTTTTATATAGACCGCTCTTTCCTTCCCAGCAGGACATAAAACTTCAGGAATCAGGGCAGGCATCCATTTCACCGGTTTCGCTTGTCAGTCTCTTTCTGAAAAAGGTATAATACTCATAGATTCAAAGGCGGTTACTATGAACATATATAAAGACAGATTATGGCTGGCCCTGCTGACCGGGATGGTTTCCCTGCTCATGGGCTTTTGTGAATTTTATACCTGGCGTATCGGCTGGCATCCCGGGTCTTCTCCCTGGAACAGGGAGTCCCTTCTTCATGCTTCCGATATACCGGCAGTGCTTCTCCTGGGAGCAGCGACTTTTCTGGTCCTTTCTCTCGTGATGAAGCAGGCAGGCGCTCTTCCTGCCTTTTCCCTGCATCTGGAATTGGACGGCAGGCCTACGGACTCACCCTTTGCTCTCATCTCAGCCCTTCTCCTTTTGGCTTGGATGCCTTTTTTTCTTGTTTTTTATCCTGGTACAGGAATGAATGATACCACCGATATTATGCGGGCAGGTATCTGGGCGACGGGACAGCATACTTTTATTTACTGCATGTTTATCTACGGACTCACCCAGGCATCGGATATGCTGTTTCATACTACCTCCTATGGGCTGGCAGCGGCGTCCCTGATCCAGATGGTTCTTTTTGCCTGCGGCATATCTTACTGCCTCTCCTGGATTTACCGAAGAACAGGCCGTTTGTGGATTACGGTACTTTTAACACTGTACTATGCCTTTCTGCCCCTTGTTGCCAATATGTCTTTCTCCAATGTGAAGGATGTGCTTTTTTCTGTAACCATTCTGCTTTGGATTCCGCTGGTGACTTCCTTCGTATCAGGCTATCGAGAAAATGCCTGGGAAGCGAACAAACGACTTTTTATCCTGGCAGGACTTGGCATGATGCTCCTTAGAAACAATGGGATTTATGTATTCATCGTTATGCTCATGGGCCTTGTGCTTCTCATGAAACGAATCCGCATGAATCTTCTGCTCACCGGTCTTGTGATGATCGCTGTTTCCATGACCCCCGATGTGGCCATTAAGCAGATTCTTAATCTGCCCCAGCTTTTTCAGGAACGGGTGGGCATTCCGCTGCAGCAGTTTTCCCGGGCCGTAGCAGTAGGAGTTCCGCTGACGGAGGAGGAGAAGGCCTATTCTGTAAAGATGATGATTCCCGGACGCATTGCCCGCTGGTATGATCCTTTTACGGTGGACCTTATCAAATGGAACAGCGACTTTGATTTCTACTATTTCAACAGTCACCCCGATGATTTCTGGAAGGCCTGGAAATCGGTGGGGAAGAGAAATAAGGAGCTCTATGTGGAAGCCTGGCTTTTCGCTACTTATGGATACTGGGCTTTTCCGGCGCCCGACGAAATGACCCAGTCCCGCTTCTGCTGGGCTTTTTCGGAAAATGATTTGAAAAACGGTTTGAGCCCAGACCATAACAATGCTTATAAAACGGCAGATATTCATACCTTTTTCAAAAAGGATATCCAGGAAAAGCTGGGCCATTATCTTTGGGACCACAGCCGGTACCTGGGGGCAGGCACCTGTCTGTGGATTACGTTATGCATAGGACTTCTTCTGTTTTACCGGCGCCAGTACAGCCGCTTTCTGGTCCTTCTGCCGGCCTGTCTTCTCTGGGGTACCCTGATGATTGCCACGCCGGCAGCCTTTGTGTACCGGTATGTGTATTTCTTCCCCCTCTGTATGCCCTTTTTCCTGCTTCTTCCCTTTCTGCCGGAGGGAAAGTACGGTACAACGAAATGGGCGGATACAGTCATTCTGCCTCGAAAACCTGTGGAAAATACCCTTCTTCAGGACGATCCTCTGAAGGGCGATGGCTATACCCATTGGAAAGATTGAGGAGGGGAAACGGATGAAACTTTTTCGCTGGGATGTGCCCTGCCGGGCATGTCTGGTCTTTTCCCTTTTCTTAACTCCCGCTGTCCTGTATACCTATAAAATCGACTGCATGGGGGATAAAGTGGCAGAAGCAGGAAATGAAATATTAGCTCTCCAAGATGGATTTATACTGCTTCTCCTTTTTATTCTTTTCGCCGCAGTTCTTCCGCCATTCGTCAGGCTCTGCCTGACCCTGCCCCGCAGCAGTGAAAAAAGCAGGGGACGGCGGCTCTTTTGGCCGGCCTTTTTCTTTATGGCTTTCTGGCAGCTGCCTTTCCTTCTGGCCCTCTATCCAGCGCCGGGCATGAACGATACCCTTTTCATGATGGAGAATCCCCTTTACGGGGGCGTACAGTTTCCCTGGCTTTATTCCCTGGTCTATGGCTATGCCGCCCTTTTAGGAAAGCATCTTTTGGGAAGCAGGGAGCCGGTTATATTCCTGCTTTCCCTGGGCCAGCTTTTTCTCTATGCTTATGGCCTTACAAGGATTGTATTTCATGTGAAGGAAAGGCAGGGGGAGGTGCCGGCGCTTCTGCTTTATTTCTATTTCACCTTCCTTCCCATGGTGGGTAATTATGGCATAGCTGCAGTGAGAGATGGTCTCTTTTCTTTGGCCCTTGCCGGATGCATGGTTTTCATGGCAGAAAAAACTGGGGGCAAAGGGACATCTATTCTTTTCACTCTTTTGCTCCTTTACCTCATGCTGCTGAGAAGCAATGGTTTTTTCATTGCGGCTATGCTGATGCTTGTTTCACTGGTCCTTCAAAAGAGGCGGAGAAAGGAGGCAGTCCTGTTCCTTCTTGCTGCGGCCCTGGCCATTGTTCCGGGAAAGGTTATTCTTTCTTACCATGACTGGCAGCCCCTTTTCCAGGAAAGTATGGCCATACCGCTCCAGCAGATGGGACGGGTGCTGGTGATGGGAGGAAGCCGCAGCGAAGAAACGATAGAGCTCATGAACCATCTCCTGCCGGAGGAAAAATGGAAGAAAGATTATTCTCCGGCCACCGTGGATTTTGTGAAATGGGATGATGATTTTAAAAGAAATGATTTAAACAGGGAAAAGGGCGCTTTCCTTTTGGCCTGGCTGGACACGGGGATAAGAAATCCAGGACTTTATATGGAAGGCTGGATGACGGAAACCTATGCCCTGTGGAATCTGGATCCCCTGGACCATGGCGTGCAGTCCCGTTTCGGCTGGGCCCTGTCTGATGAGAATACGAAACATATGGTACCTTCGGACAATGATATGCTTGCTCTGGGAGATTTTCCCATGCCCTTTGGGCTGAAGTCTTTTCTTGGCAGCTATACCTATTCTGGCAGCCGTTTTCTTGGAAGCGGCCTCTGCCTGTGGATTACCCTTTTCTTCTGTCTCCTTTTTTATTGCGGCGGAAAGAAGGATTTGATTCCGGCGGCGCTGCCTCTTCTGGCCAATACCCTGACTCTTCTGGTTTCCACGCCGGCCTCTGCGGTATTCCGCTATTCCTTTGCCTATGTGCTGGGACTTCCCCTGCTTTTTATTCTTTTTCTTTATGGAAATGGAGAGGACGAGAAGCACCGATGATTTTCTGATGTCATTTCACCATGGGTTATAAGGTTTTATCTATTCACAAAGGAGCTTTTTATGGAAAGTATTCAAAATCCTGACCAGTATGAAGCAATCCACTCCGAAGGACCTACCCTGGTTATTGCAGGTCCTGGAACAGGAAAGACCTATACCATTATCCAGCGGGTCCTTTACCTGATCCGGGACAGGAAAGTGAAGCCGGAGCAGATCATGATTGTCACCTATACAGTGAAGGCGTCCAAGGAGCTTATGACAAGGCTTACCAATGAGCTGTCCCGGCAGGGCATTGAAATCAACCTCCATGAAATGTATATAGGGACTTTTCACCATATCTGCCGCCGCCTGTTGAAGGAATTCCGGGAATATACAAGGCTGGAAAGAAATTTCATAGAAACAGATCAGTTTGAGCAGCAGTACATGGTGTATGAGCATCTGGCGGACTTTGAAGAGATACCCAATTTCGAGCTGGTCGTACAGTCCTCCTACATCAATAACAGGACGGGGGAAGAGGTGACGGTGCCGCCCTGGAAACGGTGCCGCACCATATGCCAGTATGTGAACCGCCTGTCAGAAGAGCTGATGAAGGCAGACGATATGATCCGAAGCCGGGATGAAAAAATCCGGGTACTGGGCTGGATGATGAAACGGTATGAAAAACTGGCCCGGAAGAAGAATTTCCTTGATTTTACCAAGCTTCAGACCGAGGCCTATTATATCCTTTCAGAAAAAGAAAATGTGCGCCGCCGGGTGCTGGAAAAAATCCGCTATATCCTGGTGGATGAATACCAGGATACCAACTATATTCAGGAGCGGCTGGTACAGATTCTGGGCGGCAGGGAGAGAAATATTTTCGTTGTAGGCGATGATGACCAGAGCATTTACCGCTTCCGCGGCGCCACGGTGGCCAATATCCTCCAGTTTCAAAAACATTTTGGCAGCAGCTGCCGCGTGATTACCCTTCATACCAATTACCGCTCAGGCCAGGGCATCGTTTCCTTCTGCATGCGCTGGATGGCTAAGCCCGACTGGTTCTCCTGGGAACGGATGGGACATCTGTACCGTTACCGGAAAGGCCTTTTGGAATCGGGCGGGGGAAAGGAAAGCGTTCCCTCAGTGGTACGGATTACGGCAGAGGAAGACGACCGGCTTTTTGAAGACCGGGTGTGCCATTTCATCGAAGAACTGAAGAGAAAGGGCTGCATATCGGATTACAACCAGGTGGCCCTGCTCTTTGACTCCGTCAAGGGGGATACGTCCATGCGCCTTCAGTATGCCTTGGGCAAAAGGCATATTGCCGTGTATGCTCCCCGGTCGGGACACTTTTTTGAACGGAAGGAAGTGGCCTGGTTCTTTGGCTGTCTGCTTTATATATTTTCCGGGATCCGGCGGAAATTGGGGCAGGACAGGGTTATGGATGAGACAGAGGGAATCCGCGGGGCCTATGTTCTTTTCCTTTCCATGGCAGAAGACATGATGAAGAGGAACGAAGACCTGAAGCAGTGGATTCGTTCTATGAAAAGAAAAGTGGAAAGAGAAAAGAAACTGCCGGAAAATCTGCTGCCCCTGGCATATAAAATTCTTTCCTTTGCTCCTTTTTCCGCTTTTCTGGATAAGGCTGCTGCAGGAGAATGCAATGAGGCCAGAAATCTTGCCTCCATTACCAGGCTCATCAGCCGTTTCGACTGCTTTACAGAAGAAAATCACGGCTATGGCAAGGAAACGCTGGAGGATGTGTATATTTTCTTCTCCCGTTACCTGCGGCTGTGGTATGAGAACGGAGTAGGGGAGTACGAGGATGAAGAAGCCTATGCTCCGCCGGGACAGGTGTCCTTCCTGAATATTCATCAATCCAAGGGGCTGGAATATCCGGTGGTCATTGTGGCATCCCTTTATGAAAAGCCCCGGGGCGAAGACTCCCTCATTCCCCGGGTGGTGGAAAAGATGACTGGCCGCCGCTCCTATGAACCTTACAGCGATATCCGGGATTTTGATTTCCGAAGGAAATACTACACTGCCTTTTCCCGGGCGGAAACGGTGCTGGCCCTGGCCTGCTGCGTGAAGAAGGGAAAACAGCCTTCTCCTGCATTTCAGAAACCCCTTGCCAGCCTTCCGGAATTTGACAGGAAGGGAATCGATTTCACAAAGCTCCATTTCCGCCCTGTAGAGAAAGGCCATTTCAAACCCCGCATTTCCTTCACCGCCCAGGCAGCGCTGTATGAAGAATGTCCTCTGAAGTACAAGCTCAGCCGGACGTATCGATTCGCACCGATACGGGGCATGGCCCTTCTATATGGGACCCTGGTTCATGAAACCATCGAAGATATTCACCGGGCTGTGCTTTCCGGGCAGAAGGAAAGACTGACGCCGGCCAATGTATACGCCTGGCTCATGGCAGATTACCAAGCCCTTTCCAAGGCAGAAAATACCTGGCTTTCCAAGGACGAGCTGGAAAAGGCATTCCAGGAAGTGCTGGGGTATATTTCCTACCGGCGGGGAGACTGGTCCATGATACGGGAAGCAGAATATCCTCTGGAACTGGTGAAAGATGAATACATTCTGAACGGTACCATCGACCTTCTTCAAAGCGGCGGCGGAAAGGTGGATATTATTGATTTCAAAACAGGCAGGAAGCCGGACCGGAAGAGTCCTCTTTTTGCCAGATACGAAAGCCAGCTTCAGATTTATGCCTATCTGGTAGAGGAAAAACTGAAAGTACCGGTGGGGAAACTTCTCCTCTATTTCACCGGTGAAACAGAGGAACCGCTTCTTGCAGTGGAAGGAAATCCGGCGAAGGTGGAAGAACGGATGAAGGCCTTTGACCATACAGCCCGCCGCATTCTGGCAGAAGATTTCAACCATCGGAAGAAAAAGGTGAACGGCCGCCTTCCTGAAAGCTGCCGCTTCTGTGAATGGAAGGAATACTGTGAAAGGAATGGAGAGTAGAAGACAATAAAAAAATCCCGCAGCTGCGGGATTTTTTATTGGTTATCCGTTCAGAGTAGATTCCATGGAACTGTTGCATTCTCTTTCGGCATCTTTCTTGAAGACCGTCTTCTTAAGGAAGAGGAAGAGGCACAGAGCACCGAAGGCAATGCCTGCCGGGTAAGTGATGGATGGATCCAGCTGGAAACCTTCCTTGGCCTGCAGAATGTAGGTAAAGGTCACTACAGACATGAAGGTGGCAGGGATGCAGGCCATGAGCCATGCATAGCGGTTTGCACACTGATGATACAGATAAACGGAACCGGTCCACAGAACAATCATAGCAAGGGTCTGATTGGTCCAGGAGAAATAACGCCATACAATGTTGAAGTCAATCTGGGAAAGGAGACCGCCGATAGCCAGCAGTGGAACAGCCAGGCAGAGACGCTTTACCGTTCTCTGCTGATCAATGTGGAACCAGTCAGAGAGAGTCAGGCGGGCAGCACGGAAAGCGGTGTCGCCGGAAGTGATGGGGCAGGCAATAACGCCCAGCATGGCCAGTACCGCACCGATACCGGTACCCATGTAGCCTACGCAGATGTCATACACTGCGCCGCCGGGGCCGCCGGCTTTCAGGACAGCCTGCAGTCCGCCGGTACCGTCGAAGAAGGTGACGCCGGCTGCTGCCCAGATAAGGCAGATAATGCCTTCGGCTACCATGGCACCGTAGAATACAGGACGGCCAAGGCGTTCATCCTTCAGGCAGCGGGCCATAATAGGAGACTGGGTGGAATGGAAACCGGAAATTGCGCCGCAGGCTACGGTGATGAACATGAGCGGCCAGATGGGAAGCTGGTTTTCACCGGGATACATATTGGCCAGAACCATTTCAGGCATGACATGACCGCCTACGCCCATGAGCATGCCGCCGGCAATACCCAGAGCCATGATGATCAGGCAGATACCGAAAATGGGGTAGAAACGGGCAATAATTTTATCAACAGGAAGAAGAGTGGCCAGGAAATAGTAAACAAGAACAACCAGAAGCCAGGGGAGAACCTGCCAGCCCGTAAGCTTGGCAAGAAGCATGGCCGGGCCGGTCATGAATACGGTACCTACCAGTACCAGAAGGATAACGGAGAAGAAACGCATAATGGTGAGCATGGTATGTCCCATGTGGCAGCCTACGATTTCTGAGATACTGTGGCCGTCTTCCCGGATGGACATCATGCCGGAGAGGTAATCATGGACGCCGCCGGCAAAAATAGTACCCAGCACAATCCAGAGATATACCGAAGGCCCCCAGAGAGCACCGCCCAGGGCGCCGAAAATCGGGCCAAGGCCTGCAATGTTCAGGAGCTGGATGAGAAATACCTTCCACGTGGGAAGAGGCATGTAGTCAACACCATCATTGTGTATGAGGGCAGGTGTCCTGCGGTCCGTAGGTCCGAAAAGCCTGTCCACGATGGATCCGTAAATTAAATAGCCGGCTATGAGAGCAGCCAGGGCAAGTAAGAAAGTGGTCAAGGGAATGCCTCCTTAAAAATTGGTACGATGTGGATTTTCAAGGCATAAGCCCGGAGAATCCGCAGTGAATACAATAAAAAAGAATAGAACCGCTATCCTCTGTCATCCATCTCCTCTCGTTTTGAAGCATTATGACTATGTGTTATAGATAGTTCACATTATGAGTATTGCTCATATACAATGCTCTTCGCTTCTGATTGATTGCTTTCTACGCATAAAAGAATACAACGAGAAATAGATTTCGTCAATAGGCGAAATAGAATATACTTTTTACGAAATTGAAGAAAATAAGAGTAATCGATTTCTGCTATGCTTTGAAATAATACAAACTTAATTTGCTATGATTTAGAGTGATAGTTTAATAGAATGGATGCAGTCGAAAAATTCTACATATAATACATATATAATTACAGGCAAGAGGGTAAGAAAAAGAAGGAGGCTACACCAGCGATTGATATAAAACGAAGAACGACATAGCTATAGAAATATTATATAACAAAGAAGATCTTTAACTGTTTCCTGGTGACTGGGAAATCTGGCCAGAAGAGGAGGAAATATGGTAAAGTATCATAAATGATACATATAGCCAGCCGTTCTCCCTGGGCAGCAGGGGGACTGGTTTTACCCCAATCCCAGTCCCCAATTCCTGTCCAAAAAATATATAAAAAAATATTTGACAGTGCTATCAGAAAAGGTTATAATACTCCTTGTGAGATTTGTCCGGAAACCACTAGCCCCGGAGGAAGGACGATGTCTTGCGGTTCTGTTTTTTATTCAGGAGGAATCATTTACAATGAAAACCACATTTATGGCCAATGCGGGCAACATTACCCGTAAATGGTATATCGTAGATGCTGAAGGACTGACCGTTGGCCGCCTGGCTGCTAACGTTGCCAAAGTTCTTTCCGGCAAAAATAAACCTACCTACACACCGCATGTTGATACCGGTGACAATGTCATCATCATCAATGCAGACAAAGTCATTCTGACAGGCAAGAAAGAACTGAAGAAAGTTTACTTCCACTACACCGGCTATATCGGCGGTGATAGATACCAGAAGGCAGGGGATGCTCTTCGCGAAAGACCGGTATGGGTTGTTGAACATGCAATCCGCGGCATGCTTCCGAAGAACAAGCTCGGCGCCCAGATGTATCGTAAACTTCATGTTTATGCAGGCAGCGAACATCCGCATGCAGCACAGAAACCTGAAGAATTAAAGTTTGATATCCGTTAACCGGAAGGGAAGGAAATAAGAAATGGCAGAAGCTACATACTACGGCACCGGCCGCAGAAAGACATCCGTTGCCAGAGTCCGTCTGGTACCGGGACAGGGTAATATTACAATCAATGGCCGCGATCTGAAGGATTACTTCGATCTGGCTACTCTTGAACTGATTATTAAACAGCCGTTGGAACTGACAGGAACCACCTCCGCTTATGACGTAATTGCCAACGTACAGGGCGGCGGCCGTACAGGTCAGGCCGGAGCTATTCGTCACGGCATTTCCAGAGCACTGCTGGATGTAGATGCAGACTACAGAAAAGTACTGAAGAGTGCAGGTCTGCTTACCCGTGATCCAAGAATGAAAGAACGTAAGAAATACGGTCTCAAGAAAGCAAGAAAAGCAAGCCAGTTCTCCAAGCGTTGATCACTAGCTTTACACGAGCATACA
>ULNB01044599.1_pt1 | contig 12731 bp, 14 predicted proteins | sample 1951811 | NCBI WGS metagenome assembly ULNB01 (sample SAMEA4835566, study PRJEB28245) | human gut metagenome | biome: gut microbiome; material: fecal sample | place: Denmark | collected 2008
CAACAACCTAAGCGATGCGCTCTCGTCGGTTATCACCATTGTGGGCACCAAGCTGTCGGAGAAACCCGCTGACCGCGAGCATCCCTTTGGCTACGGTCGTGTGGAGTATTTCAGTGCCATCATCATCTCGGTCATCGTTCTCTCTACGGGCATTCTCTCGTTGGTGGAGAGCGTAAAAAAGATTTTCAACCCCACTCATCCGTCCTACACAGCCATCACACTGACCATCATCATCGTGGCCATTGTGGTGAAACTTATACTCGGTTGGTACGTGAAGAAGAAGGGGATGCAGTTGCAAAGCAACGCTTTGGAGGCCAGTGGCGCCGATGCCACCTTCGATGCGGTGGTGACGCTCTCCACACTTGTCTCCGCCGGTATCATGCTCTTCACTGGGCTCAACCTCGATGGCATTCTTGGTTCGATTATCTCACTCGTCATCATCAAGGCAGGCGTAGAGATGATCGGAGCACCTGTGGGTCAATTGCTTGGCGAGAGCATTTCGAAGGAGATGATGTCCAACATCAAGAGTGATGTGAAGCAGTTTGCCGGTGTGCTCGGCGTCTACGATATCATCCTCAACTACTATGGTCCCAATGCTATCATCGGTTCGCTCCACGTTAGTGTTCCTGAATCGATGACAGCCAACCGTATCCATGGGCTCACACGGTCCATCACCAAACTGCTCTACGATAAGTACCACATCATTGTCACGGTGGGAATCTATGCTGTTTGTGATCATGGCAAGGAGAGCGAACTGCAAAAAGGCGTGATGGCCTTCCTGAAAAGCTATCCTCACATCGAGCAGGTGCATGGCTATTTCTACCTGGAAGAGAAGCGCACGGTCACCTTCGACGTGGTGCCCGACGACTCGGTCCACGACGACAACGCCTTCCAATATCAGCTTCTTCAAGCCATCCGCAAAGTTTATCCCGGCTATATCTTCAACATCGTCATCGATCATATTTATTGCAAATAATCCATGAGAAAGAGAAGCAATCGTTACTTGATGCCCAAAAGGTGATTGATGATTACTGTAAGAATGCAAAATACCCACTTCCGGATGATGAAGCCAAACTCCGTTTTGCGGCTGTTCGATTGCCGGACATTTTCAGCAAAGGAACTAAATTTGCTGATTCAGCCCCAATGAATATAGAATGAACGTTTCCTCCTTTTCGAAGCGACTTGAATAAATTCTAAAGCCTATAGGTCGGTGAACCGGTTGGAGAAGAGTCCTACAAACGTGATATAGGCCTGCTATAAGACTTTGCAAAAAAATCTCACCACATAAAACAGACAAATACCAATTGCTACAACTCTTAATAGGCTTATATGATGTTCCGTCTTGTACTCCTTATATATATCATAGCACAGTATTGACGTGATATATATCGTACCTAATAACAAAATCCAACTGATCATTCGGCTTATTTTAAATATGAATAAAGTCTTCTTTCCCTAAGAAAGTAGCTAAAATAACAGGTTCTCAATAAGTTAGGGTACGACGAGTTCTTCGTCGTACCCTTTATCGTAAGATCCTTGATAAGAATCTTATTTATTGTTCAAGAGCAAGTCGGTAGCTACTGCTACAGCTACAGTGGCACCTACCATAGGATTGTTACCCATACCCAGGTATCCCATCATCTCAACATGTGCAGGTACGGAAGATGATCCAGCGAACTGAGCATCAGAGTGCATACGTCCCATCGTATCTGTCATTCCATAAGATGCAGGACCTGCAGCCATGTTATCTGGATGCAAGGTACGACCCGTTCCACCACCAGAAGCCACTGAGAAATAAGGCTTACCTGCAGCAAGGCGCTCCTTCTTATAGGTACCTGCTACTGGATGCTGGAATCGGGTAGGGTTCGTAGAGTTACCCGTAATAGAAACATCTACATTCTCATGCCAAAGGATGGCAACACCCTCACGAACATCATCTGCGCCATAGCACTTTACTTTCAAGCGGGCAGGATTATTGCCATAAGGGATCTCCTCTACGATATTCAACTTACTTGTATAATAATCAAACTTAGTCTTCACATAAGTAAAGCCATTCACGCGGCTGATAATTTGAGCAGCGTCTTTGCCCAGACCATTCAGGATCACGCGCAGAGGATTCTTACGAACCTTATTTGCCATTTCTGCGATCTTAATAGCGCCTTCTGCAGCAGCGAAGGACTCATGACCGGCAAGGAAGGCAAAGCATTGGGTCTCCTCACGGAGCAGCCGACCAGCCAAGTTACCATGACCAATGCCGACCTTACGGTCATCAGCTACAGATCCGGGGATACAGAAAGCCTGCAGTCCTTCTCCAATTGCTTCAGCGCATTCAGCAGCGCTCTTGCAATTCTTCTTGATAGCGATAGCTGCACCAGCTACATACGCCCACTTTGCATTCTCAAAACAAATATCCTGAGTGTCCTGGCAAATTTGATAAGGATCAACACCCAGCTTGTCACAAATTTCGTTAGTCTCTTCGAGGTTCTTGATGCCATACTTCTGAAGTGCAGCATTCACCTGTGCTTCACGACGATCCTGGCTCTCGTAACTTACTTTTCTAATCATAACTGTTGTCCTCCTTATTCTTTACGTGGGTCGATAGATTTCACAATACCCTGTTCTGCAGTCGTACGGCCATACTTTCCAGTGAATTTCTTCACGGCTTCATTAGCATCCATGCCATTCTTGATGGCTTCCATCATCTTACCCAAATTGACATACTCATAACCACAAACGAGATTATCCTTGTCAAGGAACAACTTGGTGATATAACCTTGTGTCAACTCCAGGTAGCGCACGCCCTTTGCCTGTGTACTGTAAACCGTACCAATCATAGAGCGGAGGCCCTTGCCAAGGTCTTCCAAACCTGTACCAACAGCAAGCCCATTCTCAGAGAAAGCACTCTGGCTGCGACCATATACGATCTGCAGGAACAGGTTACGCATTGCTACGTTGATGGCATCACAAACCAAGTCGGTATTAAGTGCCTCAAGGATCGTCTTGCCCGTCAGAATCTCACCTGCCATTGCAGCACTTTGGGTCATGCCAGAACAGCCGATGGTCTCAACAAGCGCCTCTACGATAACACCTTCCTTGATGTTCAGAGAAAGCTTGCAACAACCCTGCTGGGGTGCACACCATCCCACACCATGGGTATAACCAGAAATGTCTTTGATTTCTTTTGCCTGAATCCACTTACCTTCTTCAGGAATTGGTGCTGGGCCGTGGTAAGCGCCCTTCTTGACAACGCACATGTTGTCGACGTCTTTAGAATAAATGATCATATTCGTTGTTTTTTATAAAATATGAATAAATACCTTTCCTAATGTGTTGCAAAGATAATAAAAACTTAGGACTGTACCTAATTGTAGGTAATCTTTTTGTTTCTTTAACGGGAGTTTTGCCATGGCAAGGTGCCATCTCCTCTAAACGCGGGAAACATCCAGAGGGCATGTCACATACTAAATTAACTTAGTGGGCATTATCCCCAACAAGGAAGACGTTTATACACAGATCCTTGGGAACTCGCGATTGACCAGGGAAAATAAAAAATGGATAATTCTTTTTGCTATTCGCTTGATTTACATTATCTTTGCAAAATATTAATAAGATGATCTATGGTGAATGTCAAGTTGAAAGACGCTGTCGTGCGGAAAGCTGCAGAGGGAGGATATGATGATTTCGTGCATGTCTTTGTGGATGCCATTCTTGATGCGATAGGAGGGGAGCTGAATGCAGGCAACATGTCCGAACTGAATGCGGACCAGATCACCCTTTTAGCATACCAGATCCTACATGACGAAGTGATGGATGGGGGATTTGTACAACTCATTCATAATGGGTATGGCGCATTCATCTTTAGAAACCCTTTCGATAAAGCATTGAGGAATTGGGGGCTACGTGATTTCTATAAATTGATCAACAAAGGTAGGAAGGTTTATTCCCAAACGCACGAAAATATCGAAAAGGAATGTACGGATGAGGAGTTCATGGCTTTATTTGAACAATATCCCGAATGGGATGACTTCGACGATGAGTTCGTGGAGAACGAGGAGTCATGGACCGATGAAATCGCCCATTATATTGATGGCCATATGGATCAGTTTGCTATAATTGAAAAAGATGAATAAGACAGATCAGGAACTACGTAAGAAAAGTCCCATACAAATCAGGAACAAGAAGGCATCCTTCGAATATTATTTCGTAGATACCTATACAGCAGGCATCGTCCTGACTGGCACGGAAATCAAGTCTATCCGTGCCGGGAAGGCTTCTTTGGTCGACTCTTTCTGTATGATAATCAACGGCGAAATGTGGGTAAAGGGCATGAGTATCTCTCCCTATTTCTATGGATCCTATAATAACCATGAATCTAAGAGGGACAGGAAATTGCTGCTCACCAAAAAGGAAATTCGCAGACTGCAGGAAGCCACGAAGCAAGTAGGGTTGACGATCATCCCGACTTTGCTCTTCATTGATGATCATGGGCGGGCGAAAATGGATATTGCACTGGCAAGAGGTAAAAAGGAATACGACAAGAGGCAGACTTTGAAGGAAAAAGAGGACCGTCGGGAAATGGATAGGGCCATCAAGCACTTTTAATCCGTTTAACCATGTCCTAATTGGCAAGGAACAGGATTTCTTCCTTCTGCCAAATATAACATAAAAACAATATGAAGGGAATACGGGATATTATTAAGGAAAGAATCCTGGTGTTGGATGGTGCCATGGGCACCATGATACAAAGTTACGGCTTGACAGAAAGTGATTTCCGCGGATACCGGTTCATGAAAGCTCCTGGGCTGATGAAAGGCAACAATGATATGCTGAACCTAACCCGTCCAGATGTTATTTTGGATATTCATCGCCGCTATCTGAAAGCTGGAGCAGACTTGATAGAGACCAATACCTTTTCGTCTCAGCGGATTTCCCAAATGGATTATCACCTGGAACATGAGGCTTCAGAGATTGCCTACGAAGGGGCAAGGCTTGCCAGGCAGGCTGCTGATGAATTTTCCTCTGATGCCCAGCCGAGGTTTGTATTGGGATCTGTAGGACCAACCAACAAAACTTGTTCCATCAGTCCGGATGTCAGTAACCCGGCTTCCCGAGAGATTACTTATGATCAGCTCTTTGAAGCGTACGTGGAACAGATCCTGGCCCTTATCGACGGGGGTATAGACGGAATCCTCATCGAGACAATCTTTGATACGCTGAATGCAAAATGCGCCATCGATGCATCGATGGAATCGATGAAAAGGAAAGGAAAGGATCTTCCCATTATGCTCAGCTTGACGGTCAGCGACCTTGCCGGAAGAACGTTGAGCGGACAGACGATTGAGGCATTCCTCGCCAGTATCAGCAGTTATCCTGTATTCTCAGTCGGACTGAACTGCTCTTTTGGCGCAAGACAAATGAAGCCCTTCCTTGAACAGATGTGCCAGCATTCACCTTATTATATATCTGCATATCCAAATGCAGGCTTGCCGAATTCCTTAGGACAATATGACGAGACCGCAGCTTCGATGGCTCCGCAAATAGCCGAATTCATCGATGAGGGCTTAGTCAATATCATTGGGGGGTGCTGTGGGACAACTGACGAGTTTATAGTACGTTACGCACAATTAGTGAAAGGGAAGAAGCCACATCTGCCTATGCCCAAACCTAAGAACATGTTGCTTTCTGGACTGGAGCCCCTGGAAGTGCGTCCGGGCATGTTTATCAACGTTGGAGAGCGTTGCAACGTGGCAGGTTCTCGGAAGTTCCTACGGCTGATTAAAGAAAAAAACTATGAAGAGGCGATGAGCATCGCCCGAAAGCAAGTGGATGATGGGGCACTTGTCATTGATATCAACATGGATGACGGATTGTTGGATGCCAAATCCGAGATGGTCAACTTCCTCAACCTGATCGCCTCAGAACCTGATATCGCGCGAGTGCCCGTCATGATCGACTCCTCGAAATGGGATGTCATCCAAGCTGCCTTGAAATGCGTGCAAGGCAAATGCATCGTGAATTCCATTTCCCTGAAGGAAGGAGAGGAGGCTTTTATCGCCCATGCCAAGGATGTGATGAGGTATGGGGCTGCCTGTGTAGTGATGTGCTTTGATGAGATCGGGCAGGCTACTTCCTACGAACGGCGAATAGAAATAGCGCAAAGGGCTTACCGCATCTTGACTGAGCAGGTAGGGATGAACCCTCTTGACATCATTTTTGACCCCAACGTGTTGGCCATCGCGACCGGAATGGAGGAACATGACAATTATGCTGTCGACTTCATTCGAGCCACGAGATGGATCCGCAAGCATCTGCCAGGGGCGCATGTCAGCGGAGGAGTAAGCAATTTGTCTTTTTCCTTCCGTGGCAATAATTATATCCGTGAGGCAATCCATGCTGTCTTTCTCTACCATTCCATTCAGAATGGGCAGGATTTTGGCATCGTTAACCCCGCGACAAAGGTTACTTATGAAGATATTCCCAAGGATCAGCTAACCATCATAGAGGATGTCGTCCTCAATCGCCGGAAAGGTGCAGCTGAAGACCTGATAGACTTGGCAGGGAAGATCAAAGCTGAACAGGATGCTGCCAAGGATGCCAAACTGAATGGACTGTCCCTTCCTGAAAAGAAAGAAGAGGAGTGGCACCAAGGAGATATCAAGCATCGCTTGGCAAATGCCTTGCGAAAGGGAATCGGAGATTATTTGGAAGATGACCTCCATGAAGCCCTCCAAATCTATCCCCATGCAGTGGACATCATAGAAGGTCCTTTGATGGATGGCATGAACGAGGTTGGGAAGCTCTTTGGTGAGGGAAAGATGTTTCTTCCCCAAGTCGTGAAGACCGCGCGCACGATGAAGCAGGCCGTGGCGATTCTCCAACCCTATATTGAGGCGGAAAAGAAAGAAGGCTCTGCCAAGGCAGGGAAGGTACTTATGGCTACAGTGAAAGGAGATGTCCATGACATTGGCAAGAATATTGTCTCCGTAGTCATGGCATGCAACAACTATGAGGTTGTCGACTTAGGCGTGATGGTCCCTGCAGAGACCATTGTGCGTAAGACCATTGATGAGCAAATCGATTTAGTCGGACTGAGCGGCTTGATTACCCCATCCTTGGATGAAATGGTCAATACGGCCAAGGCCATGAGCAGGGCAGGACTGACCGTTCCGCTGATGATCGGAGGAGCGACTACGTCTGAGTTGCATGTCGCATTGAAGATCGCCCCAGAATATAAGGGTCCTGTCGTCTGGATCAAAGATGCCAGCGTCAATCCTTACGTGGCTTCACGCTTGCTCAATGATCGTGAAGCATTTGTTCGTGAGCTGAATGCGAAATACGAGCTCTTGAGGAAAGAATACGTGAAGGACCAGGAGAAACTTCTCACGTTGGAAGATGCGCGTAAAAATAAACTTGATTTATTTAAAGACGAATGATTCGTAATATATTATTTGATTTAGGTGGCGTCATCATCACCATTGACCCACAACAGGCCATTCGGAGGTTCGAGGAAATAGGGTTGAAGAATGCCTCGAAACATCTGGACAGCTATACTCAATCCGGATACTTTGGTGACTTGGAATCAGGGAAGATCTCTCCGGAGGAATTCCGGAAGCGACTGAGTCTGGAAATCGGGCATGAGGTAACCTTAGAGGACTGTAAGTATGCTTGGACAGGGTATGTAAAGGAAGTGCCCCAGCGTAATCTTAACCTTCTCAGGAAACTCCGTACAGAAGGCTATCGGCTCTATTTGGTTTCCAATACGAATCCTTTTATGATGTCATGGGCAGAAAGTGAGGACTTTGATGGGCATGGCCACCCTCTGCGCGATTATTTTGACGCAGAATACAAGAGCTATGAGATTAGGCAGATGAAGCCCGATGAAATGTTTTTCCGCTACGTGCTCATGAAGGAGCGCATTTTACCCGAGGAATCTCTATTCGTTGATGATGGTCCCAGAAATGTCATGAAGGCAAGCGAACTCTACCTCCATACTTTCTGTCCGGAGAATGGGCGCGACTGGACACAGGAGATTTATAAATACCTCGACCAAGCGTGTCCATGACAAATAATTATTGATAAGTATTCTCTATATCGGATTTTTGCTGTATCTTTAAGGTTGGCATCTTGAAGATACACTGCATCTCGGAAATAAAAATAAACTTTCGTTTCTTTTGTATTTCTCTCAATTTGCAGTATCTTTGCAGCAGATTTAAACGTTTAAATATGAATTTCAAGAGAAAAAAGAGGTGGCATTGCCTACCGGGGCAACCTGTAACAGAACTGGACGAAAAGGTGATGTACTGGGAAAGCAAAGGTAAGGAAGTGCCTACTCGTGAAATGGTGAAGACCCCTGAGCAGATTGAAGGGATCCGAATAGCCGGAGCTTTGAACACGGGTTGCTTAGATGCAGTGGAGGCTGCGATCCATCCCGGGATGAACACGCAGGAAATAGACGATATCTGCATGCAATACTGCAAGGATCATGATTGCCATCCTTCCTGCCTGATCTATGAGGGATTTCCCAAGAGTGTCTGTACCAGTATCAACGAGGTGGTCTGCCATGGTATCCCTAAGGAGGAAGACGTGCTTCAGGAAGGTGATATCGTAAACGTGGATATGACGCTCGACTACAAGGGATATTTTGGGGATGCATCCCGGATGTTCATTATCGGTGGGAAAACGACACCAGAGAAAGAGCAGTTAGTACGTGTTACCAAAGAATGCCTTGAAATTGGGGCAGAGGCAGCCAAGCCCTATTGCTTCGTGGGAGATATTGGTCATGCCATTCAACAGCACGCAGAGAAATATGGTTACGGGGTCGTGCGCGACCTATGCGGGCATGGCGTAGGATTGGCCATGCATGAGCAACCTGATATCCTGCATTATGGGCATAGGGGAACAGGCATGTTGCTTGTGCCTGGAATGGTGTTCACCATTGAGCCCATGATCAACATGGGAACATGGAGGGTGTTCATTGATGCAGAAGATCCATATGGCTGGGAGATCATCACAGCGGATGAGAAGCCCAGCGCACAATGGGAGCACACGTTCCTGATGACAGAGACAGGCGTGGAAGTCTTGTCCCATTAGGCAAAAAGGTCATAGAATTTTAAGTTATGGAAGAAGAAAGCAAAAAAGACATTTATATTCTTGGCATCGAGAGCAGCTGTGATGATACCTCTGCAGCTGTCCTCCGGAATGGCGTCTTGCTCAGTAATGTCACAGCTTCGCAGGATGTCCATCGGGCTTATGGTGGGGTAGTGCCAGAGCTTGCGTCCCGCGCACACCAGCAGAATGTCGTGCCCGTCGTCGACCAAGCCATCAAGCGTGCCGGCATCACCAAGGAGCAACTTTCCGCTGTGGCATTTACGCGCGGGCCCGGACTGATGGGCTCGTTGCTGGTCGGAGTGAGTTTTGCCAAAGGATTCGCCCGTTCATTAGACATTCCCATGATCGATGTCAACCATCTGCAAGGACATGTGATGGCACATTTTATCAAGGAGAGTGATGATGACCATAGTGCGCCTCCCTTTCCTTTCCTTTGTCTGCTTGTGAGTGGTGGCAATTCACAGATCGTAAAGGTCAATGCCTATAATGACATGGAGGTCTTAGGACAGACCATTGACGACGCAGCGGGCGAGGCTATCGACAAATGCTCAAAAGTCATGGGACTCGGTTACCCTGGAGGACCTATCATTGACAAGCTTGCGCGACAAGGCAATCCATTGGCTTATACTTTTTCCGAACCTCATATTCCGGGCATGGACTATAGTTTTTCCGGACTGAAGACATCCTTCCTGTACAGTTTGCGTAAATGGGTGGCAGAAGACCCGGATTTCATAGAGAAGCACAAGACCGACCTTGCAGCCAGCCTGGAGCACACGATCGTGGACATCCTGATGAAGAAGCTCCGTCTGGCGGTCAAGAGCACAGGGATCAAGCATGTCGCTGTAGCTGGGGGAGTGTCAGCCAATAACGGATTAAGGAACTCCTTCAGGGAGCACGCCGCCAAATACGGATGGACGATCTATATCCCGAAATTCAGCTATACCACGGATAATGCTGCCATGATAGGGATTACAGGTTACTATAAATACCTGGACCATGATTTCTGTAGCATTGACAAGCCAGCATTCTCGAAAGTCACATTCAAATAACAAGTACGGAGGGCAGATGGGAGAAGTCGAGTGCAGGAAGCCTCCTCTTCACCTGTTGCACCTCGTCAGAAAACAATACAAACAATGGAATTTGAAACCAAAACATTAAGTCGGCAGATCCAGGACCTTCTGTACGACAATGGCAAGACATTAGGTACGGCAGAAAGTTGCACGGGTGGCCGCATTGCCGAAGCCATCATAGCCGTGCCAGGTGCCTCCAATTATTTCAAGGGTGGCATCATCTCCTATACCGATGAGATCAAGATGAAACTCCTCCATGTGAATGAGAAAACCTTGGAAGATCAGACAGCAGTATGTGAAGACGTCGCCAAGCAAATGGTAACCGGGGCTTGTGACGCCCTGAATGTCGACTATGCGATTTCAGCCACAGGCATAGCGGGACCTGGCGGCGGGACCAAGGACATCCCCGTAGGCACGATCTGGCTCGGGTTTGGGTCAAAAGACGATGTAGAATCCTACCTGTTGACAGAAGACAATGGACGGGACATCAATCTTGCAAAGGCTACAAATCAGGCACTTAAGCTATTTCTCGACTACATCAAGAGACATCAGACGGAGGAATAAGCAAAAATTCCTTAATTGTGAACATTCTTTCAAGAATAATTTGGATTATTCCGGAATAATTTGTAATTTTGCACCCTGTTTGGAATAAGTATCAAAAAACGAAAACAAAAAATTTAGATAGCAATGTCGAAAATTTGTCAGATCACCGGTAAGAAGGCACAATTAGGTTGTAATGTGTCTCACTCAAAGCACCGTACGAAGAGAAGCTTTGATGTAAACCTGTTCAGCAAGAAATTCTACTACGTAGAAGAAGGTTGCTGGATTTCCCTTAAGATCAGTGCTGCTGGTCTTCGTCTCATTAATAAAGTTGGACTGGATGCAGCTCTGAAGCAGGCCGTTGCCAAGGGTTACGTTGATTGGAAGGACATTAAAGTAATAGGAGAATAATCATCATGGCAAAGAAAGCTAAAGGTAATAGAGTGCAGGTCATTCTCGAATGCACGGAAATGAAGAACAGTGGGCTGCCAGGTACAAGTCGCTATATCACAACGAAGAACCGTAAGAACACCCCTGAGCGTCTTGAGTTGATGAAGTATAATCCTATCCTGAAGAAGATGACGCTTCATAAGGAAATTAAGTAATAATAATAACAGTATAGAACTATGGCAAAGAAAGCGGTCGCTACCCTCCACGAAGGATCTATGGATGGTCGCGCATATACAAAGGTTATCAAAATGGTAAAGAGCCCGAAGACAGGAGCCTACGTATTTGATGAGCGAATGGTTCCTAACGAGGCTGTTAAGGATTTCTTCAAAGATTAATATAATCTTCGATATAAAAGGAAAGCTGCAAACTGATGTTTGTGGCTTTTTTTATTCACTATAAAACCAGTTGAGTACCTTGTTGACGGTAGGGAAGGAGAAACGGAACCAACGGTATTTTGACACGGGCTTACCTCCAAAGCTCAGGATAAAATCGCGAAAGGCATTCTTCTGGAAAGGCAAGCCGGCATCCATGAAGTAGATATGGGCATAGTTGTGCTCGTATGCATATCGGATGGCTTGCCATACCGTCAGCGTGTCGGGATGCAACACCTTGTATGTCTTGCGCTTGGATGCCAAATGGAGCAAGAAAGCTTTCCCTCCTGAATAGACGCAGGTACAACCTCCGATGATCTTGTTCTTGTAAAGGGTGATGAACACCTTCCCGTTCTCACTGGCGTCAATCTCTTGGATGATCTCTTCCTTAGGGAGGAACCTCCGTATCTTGAACCGGTAAAAGCCATGGAGCATTTTATAAAAGGCATGAAGCTCTTCCGGTGTCTCCACTTCCCGGGTCACCACTCCCATATTATAGGCTTTCTCAATTCTACTGGCAGTCCTTGGCGTGAGCCGTTCCTCAGGTGCCATGCTATGGAGGGAGTTGTGTATCTCCTGCCAAGACACGGGGAAATAGCCACTTTCACGGAAGTAGCGGTAGCCAAACATCTTCTGCCCCATGTTGCTGAACTCTGCCCAAGTACAAAAATTTCGACGGAACTTTTGGGTGATCAGGGCAAGCATCCTGCCAAAGACTTCTTCTCTCCCTTCCTCCATGTCATATTCTCCCTCACCGTAGATACGGCCTTGGGTAAACAGATAGGGAGGAAGGAGTGATCCCCGTCGCCTGATAATAGCCAACAGATGCGCGACCACCTTGCCCTTTTCATCCTCAGCAACGACCATGAAGGGACGGTAACCAGAAGTCTTCTCCAGAATGTGATACAATTCTGGACTATGAAAGAAATTGTTGGATGACATTTCCGGCAATTCGCCTTTGTTGGATATGATTCTTATCTGTACGTTCACCGTATCGCAAAGTTACGAATTCTTTCGCAATAAACCATCATAACCTTTCTCTTTTTTATGAATTATCTGTTGGGCACCCTTGTCTGAGAGTGGAAGGGGTAAGCACCGCATGGATCTGCATGAAGGTTTATCTAGCAATCCCACACGGTTCTTCTGTCTTTCTACGACCTACGCTGCATCTCGGAAATAAAAATAAACTTTC
>ULNB01038458.1_pt1 | contig 12700 bp, 10 predicted proteins | sample 1951811 | NCBI WGS metagenome assembly ULNB01 (sample SAMEA4835566, study PRJEB28245) | human gut metagenome | biome: gut microbiome; material: fecal sample | place: Denmark | collected 2008
AAGCGCAACTCAAGGGTGATCAACGACTTCGCCCCCTCTGCATCGTTGACCTGGGACTGGGACATCAGCAATGACACGAAGCTCACCACGACCTTGTTCAGCAAGTATAGCCTGTACAAAAGCACACGACTGAACTATAACAACGCAGAAAACCCACAGCCCGACTACTGGAAGAACTTCCCCAGCTACTATTATGACATCTGGGACGAGGGAGATACCTACAACCGTTCAGCCTACAGTTTGGCGAAATGGAATGAGGCCTACAACTACTGGACAGCATCCAAAGCCAACAGGCAGATCAACTGGGACCGACTGTATTATGCCAACAAGCAGGCAGGAACGGCAGGTGCTGATGCCTTGTATTTCGTAGAAGCGAAGCACAACGACAACCTGATGTTCAACTTAGGCTCGACGTTGTCCACCCGCCCCACGAGGAAGAGCCTGTTCAACCTCGGCATTCTCTTAGGGCAAAACCGCGGGCATCACTATAAAACGATGGACGATCTGTTAGGAGCCACTGCCTTCCATAACATCAACACCTACGCCATCGGAACGTATGCCCTCCACTCAGACCAGGTGCAATACGACCTGAACACGGCCGGTGCCAATAACGAGGGAAAGCTGATCGGCGAGGATGACATCTTCGGCTATGACTATGCGCTGATGGTGCACAAGGGAACGGCATGGAGTAGCTACTCCGCTTCCATGGGAAGGCTGAACTGGATGATCGCCGGAAAGATCGGTGGAACGGACATGTATCGTAGGGGATACATGCGGAACGGCATGTTTGCCAACAACTCCTATGGCAAAAGCGGTAAGGCGAAATTCTTAGAAGGCGGAGGAAAGGGATCCTTGACCTTCAATGCAGGCAGGGGACATACCTTCTCCTTAGGTGTTGGATATGAATGGAAAGCGCCGATGGCAAGCACTGCTTTCGTATCACCTGAGATGAACAACGACTATGTATCCAACCTGAAGAATGAACGCATCTTCAGCAGTGAGATCGGATACCAATATCAGAATGCATTCATGCACCTGAATATCAGTGGATATTTCAGTGCACTGGACCACGTCACAGAATGGCAGAACTTCTATTATGACGATGCCAACTCCTTCACCTATGTCTCGATGACAGGCATGAAGAAACAATATTACGGCGCAGAAATCGGGGCAAACTTCAAGTTGACCTCTGCCTTGGACCTGAAATTGTTAGGTACATGGAGCGAGGCAAAGAACACCAATAACGCCCATGTCAGGTACTTGAACTCAACGAAGGCAACCTATACCGATGACATCGTGATGAACAAGGACATGCGCGAAGCCGGTACGCCACTCACCGCAGCAAGCATTGGTCTGAGCTATCACCAAAACGGATGGTACATCGACCTGAACGAAAACTATTACGACCGTATCTATCTGTCCTACTCGCCCAACCTTCGCTATCAGAGCACGCTCACCACAATGGGAAGCGTAGACAACGAGGGCAACTTCATCGTTCCCAGTCAGGCAAAAGGGCACGGGGGCTTCATGACCGATGCCAGCATCGGAAAGAGCATCCGTTTGCCTAAAGGCTCACTGAACATCAACCTGATGGTCACCAATATCTTCAATAACCGTAAGATCGTAACGGGTGGCTATGAACAAAGCAGGAGCAGCTATACCGTCAAGACAAGCAGCGATGGCACAGCGACCCTGAACAATATGCGTACCTATAATTTCCAGAAGAACCCGAAGAAATACTATGTCTTCGGCACTAACGGGATGATACAAGTCAGTTATCGTTTTTAACTTCGTAGAAATATGAAAGCATTTAAATATAGTATATTCACGCTCCTCTGCATCCTCTTTGCCTCCTGTATGGGAGCAGACTACGCGGATCCGGAAGAGAATGGGGAGAGCCCTTACGGCAATCATGAGCTGACAGAAACGAATGTCATCTCTATATCAGAGCTGAAAAGTAAGTTTAGCAGCGTCATCTCCAAGAGTGGCATGCAAGAGATCACCGAAGATATCAAGATCGAGGGCTATGTCACCGGCAATGATATCCAAGGCAATTTATACAACGAGATTTCCCTCCAGGACGAGACCGGTGCCATTATCGTAGCCATCGAGCAAGGTGGACTGTATGGATATCTGCCTGTGGGACAAAAGGTACTCATCGACCTGAAAGGGCTGATCATCGGTGGATACGGCAAACAACCAGAGATCGGAAGTGTCTATACGAATACCAATACCGGAGCCCAGTCGGTAGGAAGAATGAGCCGCTATACGTGGGCAACGCACTATAAACTGATCGGTTCCGCCAACCCAACGGCAATCACTCCTGAGGTTTTCGACAAGAATAAATTAAAGGATGCCAACTATTTAGCAGCCAACTGTGGCAAGCTTATGACCATCAAGGGAGTCACCTTGAAAGATGGCGATGGAAAGAAGGTTTTCGCGCCATCAGATGGCAGTGTCACCTTAACCGCCAACTGTGCCAACCGCGCGATAAAAGGCATCAGCTCTACTTCGATGGTTGTCAGGACAAGTATCTATGCTGACTTCGCTGCCGACACGATTCCGCAAGGCTCCCAGAATATCACTGGTATCTTTACCCGATATAATAATGTATGGCAGATACTGATGAGGACCAATGGCGATATCACACCAGAAAAATAAAATCATTCACAAAGGAAAAAACAAAAACAAGATATCATGATGAAGAAAGTCATTTATTCAATGATCGCGCTCGCAACGATGACGTTTGCTCTCAGCAGTTGCGAAGACGTCCCGGCACCTTATGATGATCCCAACAACAATACCAATAGTGATACCATTAAGGTGGAACCTACTGGAGCAGGAACCGTGGAGAATCCTTTTAATGTCGCCGCAGCCAACAATTATATTAAGAACAGTGGGGATGCGACTGCTGAGGTCTATGTCAAGGGCGTTATCTCGGAAATCTCTTCCGTCGACCCAACCTACGGCAACGCTACCTATTACATCTCAGATAATGGCAGCAATACGAGCAAGTTAGAAGTCTATCGTGGCTATTACTTAGGCGGGAAGAAATTCTCATCCGAAGACCAGATCTCTGAAGGAGATACTGTAGTCGTATGTGGCAAGCTCGTCAACTATAACGGCACCTATGAGTTTACAACTGGGAATTATATCTATTCGTTGAACGGCAAGACAGGTAGCCAGGAATCCGGTGTTGAAAACACGCCTTCAGGTGAGGGCACGCTCACATCGCCCTATAATGTAGCCAAGGCACAAAGCATCATCAGTGCTGGCACCAACACGAATGATTCCGTCTATATCAGTGGCATTGTCTCTAAGATTCAGGAGATCTCCACACAATTCGGAAATGCCACATATTATATCTCGGATGACGGAAAGACGACTGGGCAATTAGAAGTTTACCGGGGCTACGGCTTAGATGGCGTCAAGTTCACTTCAGATAACGACCTAAAAGTAGGCGATAAGGTAATCATCAAAGGTGTGCTGACAAAATATAATTCCACACCTGAGGTAAAGACCGGCAGTATCATCGTATCGTTGAATGGCAAGAGCTCCGGTGGGACAACGGGTGGAGAAACTCCTTCCAATGGTACGATTAGTGCATCGGGAACAACGGTCACGATCACGAACAGTGCCGTAACCGCAGGGGCAACGACTGTGACCATTGACTTAAATACCCTCAATTATGCAAATGCAGAATCCGTAAGCACAGTCACATTATCCGACGGGTCTACCATCGTCTTCAGTGCAAACGGAGAGAATAACGGCCCGAAATTCTATTCGGCGACAAAAGGCGTGCGCGTCTATTCGAATAACACCATTACCTTTAACGGAAAGAGCGACATTGCCTCCATTGTGCTCACTTGTGACACTTATAAAGGTACCGATTACGTAGGCAACCCCACGGCAACCATTAACTTCAAAGGTAGCACAGCCGTATATACCAATTACACCAGCGATATCAATAAAAGCAATGTGCAACTGCGTGTAAAGACGATCACGATTACTTACGCGAAATAAAAAGATAGCAAAATATTTGGCAGGGTGCAGAATTCTTCGTAACTTTGCACCCTGTTATATAGATAACGCTTTATAAACATAATATTAGATATTAAAATGAAAAAAGGTATTCATCCAGAAAACTATCGCCCCGTCGTATTTAAGGATATGTCCAACGGCGATATGTTCCTTACAAAGTCTACATGCAAGACTACAGATACAGTAGAGTTTGAAGGCGAAACTTACCCCGTGGTAAAAGTCGAAATTTCAAGTTCCTCTCATCCTTTCTATACAGGAAAGAGCAAGCTCGTCGATACAGCAGGTCGTGTTGACCGCTTCATGAGCCGTTATGGGAAGCTCAAGAAATAGAATATAATTTTGTTCTGTTATACATTGCGTTCGAACGTAGTTGCATATACGAGCGAACGCATTTTTTATTTTTTCCGCCTATGAGATCACTAAAAAGCTTGTGTTACATCACGCTCCTTGCTTTTGCAATTCTCCCATTGACATTCCTTTCCTGCAGCAGTGACGATGGAGAAGAGGAGGGGAACGCCACGTCGAAGAACGAAAATGCAAACATCCTCACGGCATCCACACCCAACGAAATCCTCAGGTTAGAGTTTCCTAAGATCAAAGGAGGAAACAACTTGGTGATCGTACATAGCACTTCTAAATACGGGGTCACCTACAGTCTGGAATGGGATTGCAGCAAAAAATCGCAGCGATGGAGCTGCTATGAGATGTACGCGGGCAACAGTGTGGCAAATACCAGTCGGTACATTGCCAAAGATGGTGAAGACCAATATCCCCAAGACACATCAATACCCCGGGAATACAGATTCTCCGAAGATCCTTTCTATTATTCTGGATATGACCATGGACATATCTGTCCGTCGGCAGACCGCTTATGTTCCTCAGAAGCCAACAAGCAAACTTTTTTCCTATCCAATATGCAACCACAGGTAAACGGATTCAATGCTGGTGTATGGGAGAAGATGGAGGCGCAAGTACGTACGTGGAATAAAAACTCCTTCCGCGATACGCTCTATGTCTGCAAGGGTGGTACTATTGACAATGCCGACCAAATCATTACCACAACAAGTAAGGGAATGATCGTACCAAAATATTTCTTCATGGCTATTTTATGCAAAAATGCCATGGGATATAAGGCATTAGGATTTTGGGTAGAACATAAAGCAAGCAATGACACCGGATTAGCAAAGTACGTCGTAAACATCGACACACTGGAGAAATACACGGGTATCGACTTCTTCTGCAACCTGCCCGACAATATAGAGAAGAGCGTAGAAGGACTCAACGTCGAGAATGTCAAACGCGCTTGGGGACTTCAATGAGGGCGCTCCTTCATTAGAATCATTCCTGATCAAAGAAGCGCCCGTCAGATAACCTACAGCCTGAGATATCTGTCAGCCTCAAGGGCTGCCATACACCCACTTCCCGCTGCCACTACAGCCTGTTGATAGACGCTGTCCGCGCAATCACCGGCAGCAAAGACACCGGGCACATTGGTCTTTGGTGTCCCGTCTATCGTCTTGATATAGCCTTGCTCATCCATGTCCACTTGCCCTTTAAACACGTCCGTATTCGGTTTATGGCCAATAGCAAGGAAGAAACCGTCTATGGGAAGGTCGTAGCGTTCTTCATCCGGCTGCCCTTTCCGCTTAACCAGATGGGCGCCTTCCACGCCATTCTCGCCATAAAGACCTAATGTATTATGTTCATACAGAATCTCAATATTGTCTTTCTCGGCTACACGTCTCTTCATCACATCCGATGCACGCAGATAAGGCTTGCGCACAATCATATACACCTTCTTGCAAAGACCGGCCAGGTAAGTAGCCTCCTCACAAGCCGTGTCTCCACCTCCTACTACTGCAACGACCTTCTTACGATAGAAGAAACCGTCACAGGTAGCACAGGCACTCACACCTTGTCCCGCATATTTTTTCTCGTCATCCAATCCTAAATACTTGGCACTGGCACCCGTGGCAATGATCACCGTGTCTGCCGACACCTGCGTACCATCCTCCAATGTCACTGTATAAGGAGCCTTGGAAAAATCCACCTTCGTAACGATCCCATCACGGATATCCGCGCCAAAGCGTTCTGCCTGTTCGCGGAGATCCATCATCATCTGGTTGCCATCCACCCCTTGAGGGTATCCAGGGAAATTCTCTACTGTTGTTGTCTGAGTCAACTGACCCCCCATCTGCAACCCACAATATTCTATGGGCTGTAAATTAGCACGCCCCGCATAGATAGCGGCTGTATATCCTGCAGGACCACTGCCGATAATTAAACATCGCGTATGTTCCATTGCGTATATCTTATTGATTAGAAAAAACGATGGGGCTGACCATGCTGTCATCCCCACCCGTCAAGCTTAATTACTTTAATAATTCTTCTATTTTCTGAGCGATATGGTCGATCTTCTCCGTAGGCTCATAACGGGCAACCACCTGTCCCTTTTTATTGATCAGGAACTTAGTGAAGTTCCACTTAATATCGGGTTTCTCTTTATAATCAGGATCAGCCTTGGACAACATATCATCTAAGACTGGGGCAATAGGATGACTCATGTCCCATCCTGCGAAGCCTTTTTCTTCCTTCAGGAATTTATAGAGAGGATCAGCATCATCACCATTCACCTTTATTTTCTTAAATTGCGGGAACTCCGTCCCATAGTTGAGCTTACAGAAATTATGGATCGCCTCGTCCGTACCCGGAGCCTGTTGTCCAAACTGATTACATGGGAAATCAAGGATCTCAAATCCCTGGGCATGATATTTTGCATAAAGTTTTTCCAGTTCTTCATACTGAGGGGTAAAACCACACTTCGTAGCAGTATTGACAATTAAGAGCACTTCATTCGCATACTCTTTCAGGGATACTGCATTTCCTTTTCTGTCCTTGACAGTGAATTCGTAAACTGTTCTCATCTTTTGATTAACATATATATTAATAATACGCAAAGATAGCGATTATAATTGAAATCCGGAAACGTTAAAATGATAATTAAAGATATTTAGGGAAATCCCTCTTAAGGGTAGGCTTTTTCCTACCAAAGAATATGCGAAAAATATTTGGAGGTTTCACAAAATAATATATTTTTGCACCATAGAACAAATAATATCATAAATAAAACTTACGATTATGAAACGTTACAATATTTATTTGGCAATGCTGCTGATAGCAGTGACGTCTTTCACTTTAACAAGTTGTTATGATGACGACGACGATTGGTATTGGGACGATCCCTACGGATGGTATGATAACTATCGGGGTTGGGGCTGGAACAACAACTACGACAAAGAGTGGGATTCCAACGACAACACGCTCCTGCAGATGGCCCAGACCTTATGTGGAGAATGGTATGGGACCATGACCTATTCTTACATCAGCGACGACGGGCAATCACGCAAGACTGACAACTTCTATGCAGACATGGAATTCTATCAATACAACAATGCTTCCCGTTCACTAAGTGGCAATGGCGTTGAAATAGATTACGCAAAGCCAGACAGGAGTGGGGAAAGTCAGACGCTGAAATTCACCTGGTACATTGACGAGTCCACAGGCAATATCTATATCAAGTACACCAATTCTGGCGCTACCTTCGTCTTAGATTACGGGTCTACAGAGAGGGGATTCCATTTGGGCTATGAGAATGGATCTTCTGTTGACACCTTCTATGGCTATATGATTGGCACGGGGAATGTCAATGGAGACATTATCTATATTGACTTGGAGCGTCAGAACACGAACTCCTATGCAAAGCCAGAGATCGATACGAGATCCATCAAGAGCGGTCTCTCCTTCGGGAAAGGATTCACGCAACAACCTATCCATAGCGGAGACATCCATTTGAACAACAGGCGTTAACGCTTGAGCGTGGAGCTGGACAACGCAAGTCCTACGAAAGTCAAGGCTCCATTTAGCATCAGCAATTCATATCCAAAACGATATCCAGTAAGTCGCGAAGTGGCATCATCAATGATCCAACAAATCAAGGGTGATGCCACTGCTATATAGGGCACAAGCCTGTCGTTGACACGCCGATGGGTTAGCAAGCCGAAAGCAAACAAGCCTAACAGGGGACCATAGGTATAACTACATAGAATGTAGATCGCATCAATGAGACTTGTACTGTTGATGACACGAAAAAGCAAGATAAACACAGCAAAGAGAATGCAAATGCCCAAATGGGCTCTTTTGCGCAGACACTCATCATCTTGCCGTTCACAAATATCCACGCAATAACTGGTCGTAAGGGCTGTCAGTGCAGAATCAGCACTGGAGAATGACGCGGCCACAATCCCGATGGAAAACAGAACGACTACCATACTTCCCAATCGCCCTGATGCAGCGAACATGGGAAGAAGCCCGTCCCCGGAATCTGGAATCTGCACCCCTTCCTTCTGTGCCAAGATCAATAACAAGACGCCCAAGGACAAGAACAGCAGGTTGGCAGGGACAAATGCGAAGCCATAAGAGCACATATCCTTTTGTGCCTCCCTTAATGTCTTACAGGTAAGGTTTTTCTGCATCATGTCTTGATCCAGTCCCGTCATGACAATGACAATAAAGACACCACTGAGGAATTGTTTCCAGAAATTCTGCGTAGACACCCAGTCATCAAACACGAATACCTTACTGTGACGATCCGCTACGATCGCCGTTACAGCCTGAGGTACTGTCATCCCCAAGGCACTGATCACCTGTCCAATAATCAGGATGAGAGCCGCGAACATGCAAATGGTCTGAAAAGTGTCCGTCCAAACCAATGTCTTGATGCCGCCTCGCCTTGTATAGAGCCAGATCAGAGCAACTAAAACAAGCACAGTCACACAAAAAGGAACCCCCATAGTATCCAAGACAAACTGCTGAAGGATCATGCATACCACGTAAAAACGCACGGCAGCACCTGTCATCTTAGACAACAAGAAGAATCCTGCCCCGGTCTTATAGGATCGCTCGCCCAACCGTGTTTTTAAATAGGTATAAATCGTCGTGAGGTTCAAGCGATAATACACAGGTAGCAGCAGAAATGCCACGGCAAAATAGCCAAGAATAAAACCTAAGCAAGTTTGTATGTATGTCATATCTAACCTCTCTACCATTCCCGGGACGCTAACAAATGTCACGCCAGAAATGGACGCTCCAATCATCCCAAATGCCACCAAATACCAAGGGGAACGACGGTTAGCACGATAAAAGGATTCGTTATTTGACTTCCGTGCCGTACATCTGCTCAACAGCAAAAGTATGCAGAAATAAATGAAAACCGTTGCAATAATCATCATAATGTGTGCAAAATTACAAAAAAAGCAGCATTTCCTATCGTGAAATCAATAGTTTTTTGTACCTTTACAACCCTATTTTGTTATCATATCAAAATCAGAAAAGCATGAAACAGAAGAAATTTATCCTTCAGGAGAAGGATATTCCTACACAATGGTACAATATTCAGGCGGACATGGTGCACAAGCCATTGCCTCCTTTGAATCCTGCCACCAAACAACCGTTGACGGCCGACGATCTGGCACATATCTTTAGCATGGAGTGTTCCAAGCAAGAGCTGGACCAGACACATGCCTGGATAGACATTCCAGAGGAAGTACGTGAGAAATACACTTATTACCGCGCCACTCCTCTCGTACGTGCCTACGCATTAGAAGAGGCACTGGACACGCCAGCACACATCTATTTCAAGAACGAAAGCACAAATCCATTAGGGTCCCACAAGATCAATTCAGCCCTCCCACAGTGTTATTACTGCAAGATGGAAGGGGATACGAATGTGACCACAGAGACCGGTGCTGGGCAATGGGGAGCTGCCCTGTCATACGCTGCCAGCATCTTCGGTCTGGAAGCTGCTGTCTATCAGGTCAAGATTTCAATGCAACAGAAGCCATACCGTTCTATCATGATGAGAACGTTCGGTGCGACCGTAGAAGGTTCTCCCTCCATGTCCACGCGTGCAGGAAAAGATATTATCACGCAGGACCCTACACATCCAGGCTCTCTCGGCACTGCCATCTCTGAAGCCGTAGAGCTTGCCACGACTACCCCACATTGCAAGTACACCTTAGGCTCCGTGCTCAATCACGTAGGATTGCACCAGACCGTTATCGGACTGGAAGCTGAGAAACAGATGGAGATGGCGGGGGAATATCCGGATGAGGTAATCGCCTGCTTTGGTGGTGGCAGTAATTTCGGAGGAATTGCATTTCCATTCATGCGACATAATATCTTGGATGGTAAAAAAACAGAATTTATTGCCGCGGAACCTGAGAGCTGTCCCAAACTGACGCGAGGAAAATTTGAATATGATTTCGGTGATGAAGCCGGCTATACGCCTTTACTCCCCATGTACACCCTCGGCCATAAGTTCAAGCCTGCCAATATCCATGCAGGAGGACTCCGATACCATGGGGCTGGCATGATCGTCAGCCAACTCATTAAGGATAACATGATGCATGGTGTTGACATCCCACAGTTGGAGACATTCCAAGCTGGGGTACTCTTTGCACGAACGGAAGGCATCATCCCGGCACCAGAGAGCAGCCATGCCATCGCTGCTACCATCCGAGAGGCATTGAAATGCAAAGAGGCTGGTGAGAAAAAGGTCATCCTCTTCAACCTTTCCGGGCACGGACTCATCGACATGACTGCATATAATCAATATCTCAATGGTGACCTCCACAACTATTCTCTTTCCGATGCTGACATCAGAAAGAACTTGGAGAGCGTCCCTCAGTAAACAAATGAAAAAGAATATACTGCTTTTACTGGCACTGTCAACGAGCTTGGCAGTGCCTGCACAATACAAGAACTTACCTGCCAAGATGAAGAAAGCGGCAGGTATGGTCATTGAATACTCTTCTTATTCCCAAGGGCATGAACTGCCTGGGAAAACCCTTGTTGAGTCCTTTGACCATTCTCAACGCATCTCGAGAAGCAATCCTCATGCAGATGAAGAACAAGAGAACTATCCAAAGGAAACCGCTTACACAGACTTTGCCAACCAGAAGAATATACAAGTAGCTCAATTGCGAAACGGTGAAATTGTATCTTCTATTACCCCGTTCGAGTTTAATAAGAACTTAACCATCACCGGCGATACTACTCTATTAGGCATCCCTTGTAAGATTGCAAAGACATCTATCAACTCGAATGCCATCGAGATCTGGTATACTGAGGAATTAAAGCTTTATGCGACCCCCCAACCTGGTTATGGTATCCCACGGGGAACGGTTCTGCGTGTCTCTCGCAACAACAACTACATCACGACAGCCACAAAGATCATTCCACAAAAAAAGAATCAAAAGATCCTGCCTTCTGACCTCGGAAGGCAAATGGACGCATCTGTCTATCGGTATACCCTTAACCAGAGCAATGTAATCACAATTCCCATTTTCCACAATGAAGCGGTCTGTTTCTCTGGAGGAAAAGCTCCCATTGAGTTTAAGGATGGAGAAATATATCATGTTGGCGGAGGGACGATCGTTCTCCGGAAGGTCCACTTCCCTGAAATCAAGAAACGGGATGTCTTTGTAGAGGTCAGCCAATATTCCAAGGGTGATGCCTATGATCGCGTAGGATCTGTCTTCGTGATCCCAACAGACAAGAAGTTGTCTTTCTTAGATGCGATCAAGGACTTGAAGGCAATGCCTGGATTTAAGGCTGCAAATGGAAAGACTTACCCCGCGCTCATCTCAACGGACGACTATACAGTCCCCGCAGAACTGATGCGCTTCTTCACTGCCTTCGGTGTCAGAAAATTCAATGGTAATAAGGTCCCAGGTCAAGACTGGGTAGATTCCGTACTGTATAAAACGGATATTACCAACATGGCGTCCTTGCTCCAAGGGGATGTCTGGATTGGTGCCTATATTGGCAACTGGGATGCCCATGGGCATAACATAAACGTCAACATTAAATGCTATCCAGAAGGAGAAAGGGAATATAATCATGTCATCCCTCTTTTCAATACGGTCAATTACCTGGAACAAGCAGGGCAAGAATATCCTGCTTTTATGAACAAAGATTCATTGAAGGTTCGTTTCACCTTAAAGGAGGATGCCAAGAATGCACGATTGTATTATATCACGACCGGCCATGGAGGCTGGGGCGGAGGCGATGAGTTCAACCCTAAATTGAACACCATCTATTTAGACGGCAAAAAGGTGATTTCATTTATTCCCTGGAGAGAGGATTGTGCCACATACCGGAACTTGAATCCTTGCTCAGGCAATTTCTCCAACGGAGAGAGTTCATCTGATCTTAGCAGGAGCAATTGGTGTCCTGGCACTGTCACTAACCCTGAATATATTTGGTTAGGCGACATTCCTGCCGGAGAACACGAAATCAAAGTGCAAATCCCTCAAGGAGAGCCAGAGGGCGGAAGCTTCAGCTACTGGTGCTTGTCGGGCAGCCTACTCTATTAAATCCCTTCGCAATTCACATACTCCGATATAAAAGCTAAAACGTTTCGTTTCAGCAAATATAACGATCAGTATATGAAACGTGAAGCAATCATACAAAATTCTCTCGAGAATTTAATCCCATCGTGGCTGTTTTGCACAGCAAAAGCATAAGTGGTACCATAAATTCTCGAGAGAATTTAGCGTAATACGTGTTTTTCTGTCAACCTCGTGTCAACCTTTGACAA
>ULNB01008532.1_pt1 | contig 12580 bp, 15 predicted proteins | sample 1951811 | NCBI WGS metagenome assembly ULNB01 (sample SAMEA4835566, study PRJEB28245) | human gut metagenome | biome: gut microbiome; material: fecal sample | place: Denmark | collected 2008
AGAGGCCAAAGAAGAAGGTATATCACAAGGTTACACATCAGGTATTAATGATGGTATTTCTAAAGGAGAAAATAAAAAATCTATAGAAATTGCCAAAAACATGTTAAAGAAGAATATGTCTATAGAAGATATATCAGATATTACAGGCTTATCAATTGAAGAAATTAATAAATTAACAAAATAAAATGTATTGCAAAGGATGCTATAAAGCGTTCTTTTATTTATCTGTACTAAACTTAAGATAGTAATAGGAGAAATAAAAATGGAAAAAAATAATAAAGGATTAATTATTCTAGTAGTTATTTTAATTATTATGGTATTATCTCTTGGAGGATATATAGTTTATGATAAATTCATAGATAATAATAAAAATAATGCAATAGATAAAACAGATGATAATGAAGATGATAATAAGGTAGTTCAAGATACAAAAGAAGAAAGTATTTTAGGTGATTATGTTGGAACAAAATTAATAAATATTGATGGAACAAATATAACAACAGAAGTTAGTATGAGATTAATTGATGAAAATAATGCTATGTTAAAGGTATCTATTCCAGAGGTAGATGTAAGTACATATCTTGGAACATATAATAAAATGGAAGATGGAACACTTAACTTCTCATTTAACAAAATAATTTGGAATTCAGGTGAAGTAACTGCTTTAACTCCAGTAAAAAATATTTCTTTAAAGGAAAATAATAAAGAATATACTTATGAACTAAAAAATAGTTTAACAAGTAGTTCAGATACAGTATTGTTATCAAAAACAACATCTTCAGAAGTAAAAAAAGATTTAGATAATGCATATCAAACTTTAAATAATAATTAGAATATATGAAGCATAAATGCTTCTTTTTTCTTTCTTTATATGTTAAAATTAATAATGTAGGTGAAGAAAATGGATAATATATATTTAATATATGGTGATGAAGAATTTTTAATAGATAAAGAAATAAAAAATATTATTAATAAATTTAATTCAAGCATGGAAAATGTTGCTAGATATAATTTAGATGAAAGCAATGTAAGAGAAGCAATAGAAGATGCATGTACAATAAGTATGTTTGAAACAAATAAAATAGTTATTTGTGAAAAATGTAATTTTTTAACAGGTGAAAATAAAAAAGAAATAAATCATGATATTGATTCACTTATTAAATATATAAATAATCCATTTAGTGATTCAGTACTTATATTTGTTGTTAGAAATCCAAAATTAGATGAAAGAAAAAAGGTAGTAAAAGAATTAAAAAAATGTTCTAAAGTAATAGAATGTAAGACTATTGAAAATTATAATTTGAATAATTATATTTCAAATTATTTTAAAACTAATAATTATGAGATATCACAAAGTGATGTAAAACTTATTATAGATAAAGTAAAATATGATCTTGCTAATATCATTAGTGAATGTGATAAACTTATGATGTATAAAGATGAAAACAAAAAAATAACAACAAAAGATATAGAGGATGTTGTTATTGATAATATAGAAGATAATATATTTTCACTTACTAATGCGATTATGGATAAAGATATAAAAAGAGTTATTAATATTTATAATGATTTACTACTTATGGGTGAAGAACCTATTAAATTAATTGTTATGATAGCAAATCAGTTTAGACTTATACTTCAAGTAAAATTAATGGTTAAAAATGGCTATAAAGAAAGAGATATGGCTAGTGAAATAGGAGAACATCCATATAGAGTAAAACTTGCATCAAATGCTAGATTTACAATTAAAGAACTAATTACTTATATAAAGAAGTTACAAAAATTAGATTATGATATAAAATCTGGAAATATAGATAAAAACTTTGGACTTGAATTTTTCTTACTAAATATATAAAAAGAGATTAATCACATATAATAATGTTTTTAATCTCTTCTTTTATTAATGATTCATCATATATAGATGTAACTTTAAGCTCATATTCTAAATTTTTATTAAAGTTTGTATATATAGGAATAGTACATTCTTTTTTAATTTTATTAAGATAATTCTTACCATTTTTATTAAATCCAAGTACTCTTATATAATTAATTTCTTTATTTTTTTCTTTATCTTCCTTAGTAAATCCAACTAATATATTTAAAAGTATTCTCTTAATCTTACTGTATGTGTATCTTTTAGACTTTATATTCATTATAAGTTCATCATAAGAATTGGATTCATATATTACTTTTTTAATTCTATTTTCTATTCCTTCATTAACGTCATTATATTTATTTAAGTCATTAATTTCACTCATAATTTTATATTTAAGTAGTGGATAATAATCTTCAATAAAGTATTTTTTTTCTTTTAAACATTTATATGTATCTTTTGGTACATATTTTTTTATACTTCTTTTATTTATATTTTCTCTAATACTTGTCGCACTTGTTATATACTTTGTTAGAGTTTTATCATTATAATTATTAGTTCTTTTAATCGTTATTGGCGTGATTTTGCTATTTAATTTTTTTAGTGCCTTAACGTAGGATATTCCAAGTAAATCATTAGAACTATCACTTAAATTAATATTAAAATCTTTTAATGCTTTAGATAAAGCAGTAGGATAGTTAATACCATTATCAAGTAATTCTTTTACTTTTTCTTGATATTTTTTATCATCTTCAATATTTACAATATTTTTTATATAATCTATATTATCTGATTCACTTCCAAATACAAGATAGTCTACTTTTAAATGATTAAGTATAGAGCACGCTCCAAAAGCAAATGTATCTGCAGATTGATTAGTAAAAATAAAAGGAAGTTCTATAACTAAATCAATATTATGATTAAGCGCTATTTTTGTTTTATTCCATTTATTTATGATTGATGCATCTCCTCTTTGAGTAAAATTACCGCTCATAACAAGAATGATAATTGAATCAGGGAACATTTCTTTTATTTTATTTATATGATAAATATGTCCATTATGAAATGGATTATATTCACAGACAATTCCTATACTTTTCATACACTTTCTCCTTTTTTCTTATTTTATCATTTATAGTAGTTATAAGCAAGGTTGATTTTTTTGTTTTATGATATAATATATAGTAAATGAGGTGTGAAACTAATGCAAAAATTTTATGGTAAAATTGAAAAAGTATATATACCAACAGAAAATAATCAAGATGTAATGTTTTCTAATAAAATTGGTTTTATAATAAAAATAGATGATAAGTTATATAGATTTGAGACAGAACAAAATGAAGAAAACTCTCAAATTTTAAGAGATGATGAAGTTGTTATCATTATCCAAACAATTGATAATCATGATTTCTTTGATATAAGAAAATTGGAGGATGAATAAAATGAGCGATTATAAAAGATTAGGAGTATATGAACATAATATAAGAAGTTATGAAAAAGTAAAACAACAATTTGAAAAAGATAATATAGCGGCAATAGTTCATGCAACAGGTACAGGAAAAAGCTTTAATGCATTGCAATTGGCACTTGATAACAAAGATAAAAAGATAATATATGTAGTACCATATGGATCAATAATAGAACATGAAAAAGAATTAATAGAACAAAATGAAAATGTATCTTTAGAACAAGATTTTCCCAATTTAGAATTTAAAACATATCAAAGTTTTGTAAATATGAGTGATGATGAAATTATAGATTTAGATGTTGATTTATTAATTCTTGATGAATTTCATCATATAGGAGCTCCTATTTGGGGTCAAAGAATAAATACACTTATTGACGCGCATGAAGATTTACAAATATTCGGCATGACTGCATATACAGTTAGAGATAGAGGAACATCATATGAAAGAGATATGGTTAATCCAGAAAATGATGAGTTATTTTCTAATAAAGTCGTAAGCAATTATGATTTATGTGATGCGATGATAGAAGAAGTATTACCTAAACCAAATTATAAAAGTGGATATGTATTTCTAGAGGAAACTTGTGAATATTTAGAAAATAAAATTAACTCTTTGAATTCTAATTCTAAAGATTATAAAGAATTGGCACCGTTATTAAAAGATTTAAAAAAGAGAGCTCATGAAGCACCAGGATTAAGTGATATATTTAAAACTAATATAAAACCAGATGGTAAATACATATATTTTTGCCCACTTAATCCAGAAAATGGAGTAAATGATATGGATAGTATAATGTCCGAGGCAAGAAATTGGATTCATGAAATGGGACTAACAGAAGATGATTATGAGTTTTATATGACAACAAGTGATATGGGTAATGATGGTAAAAGAAATAGAGAAGCATTTTATAATGATAAAGACTTGAAGCAAAATGATACAAGTAATAAACTTAGAATAATGTTTGCCATAAATCAATATAATGAAGGTGTACATGTTCCAGGACTTGATGGAGTAATAATGGGAAGAAGTACCCAATCTGATATTATATTTTTTGAACAATTAGGAAGAGCACTTTCTGCAGGAAAAGATAATACAAAAGAATATGAAGAGCTAATGAAAAAAGATAAAGAAGAATTGATAGAAGAATGTAATAAAAGAGAATTAAGCTATAATGATTCGATGACAAAAGAAGAATTAGTTGAAATATTACTCGCACCAGTAATAATTGATTTATCAAATAATATTGGATTTATCAAAGAATTAGAAACAAATTTAAAAGATAGAATAAAAGAATATATGAGTTCAGGTAATAATGAAAAAAGAAATGTCCATTTGAAGAATGCATCGTTTAATATAGATATGATAAATGAAGACTTATTTAGAATTCTTGAATATGTACAAGATAGATTAACAATGACATGGATGGATAAATATGAATTAGCCAAAGCTTATTATGACCATTATGGTGATTTGGAAATATCAGCTAATTTTAAAACAAAAAATGGATATGAATATGATGAAAATGGTGTTGCATTAGGAAAATGGATAAATACTCAAAGACAAGCATTTAAAGGTAATAGTGGATATAAAATAAGCAAAGAACAAATAGAATTATTAAAAGAAATAGGAATGAGATTTGAAACAAATTATAAAGAGGAAGAATGGAATAAAAAATATGAACTAGCCAGGGCCTATTATAAATATCATAAAGATTTAGATGTACCAATAAGGTTTAAAACAAAAAATGGATATGAATATGATGAAGATGGTGTTGCATTAGGAAAATGGATAAATACTCAAAGACAAGCATTTAAAGGTAATAGTGGATATAAAATAAGCAAAGAACAAATAGAATTATTAAAAGAAATAGGAATGAGATTTGAAACAAATTATAAAGAGGAAGAATGGAATAAAAAATATGAACTAGCCAAAGCATATTATGAGCATTATGGAAATTTAGAAATACCGCAATCATTTAAAACAAAAAATGGATATGAATATGATGAAAATGGTGTTGCATTAGGAAAATGGATAAATACTCAAAGACAAGCCTTTAAAGGTAATAGTGGATATAAAATAAGCAAAGAACAAATAGAATTATTAAAAGAAATAGGAATGAGATTTGAAACAAAAAATTATGGAGAAGAATGGAATAAAAAATATGAACTAGCAAAAGCATATTTTGAACATTATGGAAATTTAGAAATACCACAATCATTTAAAACAAAAAATGGATATGAATATGATGAAAATGGTGTTGCATTAGGATTGTGGATAATTACTCAAAGACAGGCATTTAAAGGCAATGTTACTAATAAGATGAGTAAGGAAAGAATAGAATTATTAAAAGAAATAGGAATGAAATGGTTTCCTGATAATATAGATATAAAACTTCAAAAAGAAGAAATAAATGAAAAAAATATCAATAAAAAGAAAATAGAAGTATATAATAGGGTCATTGATTATTTAAGTAAGTATAAAAGTGATGAAATACCAAAAAAGGAAGAAATAAATTCAAAATTTATAGAAGAATTAGATAGACCATTAAAAAAGTAATAATAGTGTAAGAGAAAATTAACTTGCTATAAGCAAGGTTGATTTTTTTTTCATTATAATATATAATTAATATGTTTGGAAGTGATAAATGTGAATATTAACTTAACTAAACTAATTACAAATTTAACTGATGAAATTAAAATTGATGATGAAGTAACTATTGATGACAAACTTTTAGAAAATACAGATATTAAAAAAATTAGTAAAGTAAAAGTAAAGGGTAATATATATCCAGAAGGGAATAATTTTTCTGTAAATTTAAATATAAAATGCATATTAACCCTTGTTTGCAGCATATCACTAAAGGATGTTGAATATAATATTGACATTAATGTTAATGAAATAATTGGAGAAAATGATGATATTTTAGAAGAAAATAATAAAATTATTAACAATTCTATTGATTTAATTCCAATTATATGGCAAAATATTATATTGGAAGTACCTTTGAAAGTTGTAAGCCCTGATATTGAAGTTAAAAATATTAATGGTGACGGATGGAGATTTATAACTGATGAAGAGGTTGTAGAAAAAGAAATTGATCCAAGACTCGAGAAATTAAAAGAATTCTTAGGTGAGTAAAGAGAGGAGTGTAAGAAAATGGCAGTACCATTTAGAAAAATCTCAAAAACTAGAGGTAGAATGAGAAGAACTCATTATAAAATTGAAGCTAATGGAACAGTAAAATGCTCAAATTGTGGTGCAGATATTAGATCACACAGAGTATGTCCAGAATGTGGTTTTTATAAGGGTAAAAATGTAGTAGAAAAAGAAGAAGCAACTAAATAGTTGTTTTTTTCTTTTTACTTATTGATAATAATTTTTTTATTTGATAAAATGTATTTACATAAAAAAAGGAGAAAACTATGAAAAAGGGAAAATTATTTGTAATATCTGGACCAAGTGGTGTTGGAAAGGATACTATTGTAAATGAATATTTAAAAGAAAATGATGCACATTTATCAGTAAGTGCAACAACAAGAAATCCAAGAGAAGGAGAAATCCATGGAATTCACTATTACTTTTATACAAATGAAGAATTTGAAGATAGAATAAAAAAAGGTGATTTCTTAGAGTATGCAACTTACAATAATTGTTATTATGGAACACCAAAATCAAAAATAGAAGAAAAATTAAATGAAGGAATAAATGTAATACTTGTAATAGAAGTACAAGGCGCAAAAAAAGTAAAAGAATTAATAAAAGAAAGTGTACTTATATTTATACTTCCACCAAGTATTGAGGAATTAGAAGAAAGATTAAAAGTACGTAATTTAGATAGTGAAGAAATGATTCAAAATAGATTAAAGATTGCAGAAGAAGAAATAAAAGAAGCAGGATTTTACGATTATGTGCTTGTAAATAAAGATGTAAAAGGTGCGGTAAATAAACTTAAAATGATAATAGATGAAGAAAATGAAAAAGATTAAGAAGTAAAATTATTTCTTAATCTTTTTTGCAGTATAATAAAGTTCTTCAAGTTTTTCATAAGTTGGACAAGAAAGTTTACTTTTTAACTCATCAAGTAAATTCTTTGGTTCACCATAATAAAACTCTTTATAATATTTTTTAATATAATCATAAATTATTTCATCCTCATTATTTTTAAGTACTATATTATTTTTTTTCGCATATTCTTTAATATGGTTTATAGATAGTTTATCAACATAACTTTTTAAAATAAAATCATTCAAATTTAACACCTCTAATAAAAAATATGTTATATAAAGGAAATTATGAAGCAAAATAATTATGGAGGATTTTTTATGGAAAACAAAGCACTAAATAATAGATTAATTATAATTTCAATTTTTGTTTTTTTATTTTTTAGTGCACTTACACTAAAACTTGTAAATGTTCAAATAATAAATAAAGATAAATATAAAAAGAGTTTAGATGATATAAAAGTGGATGAAGTATATAGTACATCAACTCCAAGAGGTAGAATATTTGATAGAAATTATAATTTACTTGTAGATAATGTTGGAGTTAAAACAATATATTATAAAAGAAAACCAGAAACAAGTACTAAAACTCAAATAGAATTAGCGTATAAAATGGCTGATAAAATAGATCTTGATTATAGTAAACTTGCTAAAACTAATTTAAAAGAATTTTATTTTGTAAATAATAAAGACAAAGTTAATAAAAAAATAACAGAAAAAGAAAGAGAATTATTAAAACAAAGAAAAATTACTATATCAGATATAAATAATCTGAAAATGGAAAGAATTACAGATGAAGAACTATCTAATTATGATGAGAAAGATAAAAAGGCCGCTTATATCTATTATTTAATGAATAAGGGCTATTATTATGATGAGAAAATAATTAAAACTTATGCAAGTAATGAAGAGTTCGCATATGTATCAGAACATGTAAAAGAACTAAATGGATTTAATGTTAAACTAGAATGGGAAAGAAAATATTTATATGGTGATACATTTAAAACTATTTTAGGAAGTGTATCAACTAATGAATCAGGTATTCCATTTGAACTTAAAGATAAATACTTATCAGAAGGATATTCACTTAATGATAGAGTAGGAGTATCTTACTTAGAATATCAGTATGAATCACTTTTAAAAGGAGATAAAGCAACATACTTATTAAATGATGATAATTCATATACAGTTATAAAAGATGGAATAAGAGGAAATGATATTGTTTTAACAATAGATATAAATCTTCAAAAAGAAGTAGAACAAATATTAACTGAAGAAATAGTAAATGCTAAAATGAATAATGCTAATACTACTTATTATAATGGTTCACATGTAATAATAACAGACCCTAAAACAGGTGAAATACTTGCAATGGCAAGTAAACAAGTAGTAGTTAATAATGGTGAATATAAAGTGTATGATAATACTCCAGCACTTTTAACTAATCCAGTAACTCCAGGTTCAATTGTAAAAGGTGCATCAATGAGCGTTGGATATAAAACAGGAGCAATAGATATAGGAACAAAAATGCTTGATGAGTGTGTAAAAATAAGAAATACACCAGCAAAATGTTCATGGACAAAAGGTCTTGGCTATTTAGACGATGTAAAAGCACTTGCATATTCATCTAATGCATATCAGTATAAAACAGCAATGAAAGTCGCAGGAGCAAATTATTATTATAATGGACCACTTACTGTACCAGAATCTGCTTTTGAAACATATAGAAAAGTATTTTTAGAGTATGGACTTGGTGAAAAAACTAATATAGATCTACCAGTTGAGTCATATGGATATAAAGGCACAAGTTATGAATCAGGCCATTTACTTGATATGGCTATAGGACAATATGATACATATACACCAGTTCAAATAGCAAGTTATATAAGTACACTTGCTGCAAATGGTAATAAGTATAAACTTCACTTACTTAAAGAAGTTCATGAAAAAACTAATAATGAAAAAATGGGTAAAGTAGTAAGAAACATTGAACCAGAATTAATTGGTACTGTAGATTTAGAACAAAAATATAAAGACAGAATAAAACTTGGTTTTGAATCTGTTATGAAGAGTTTAGGATATGGTTATATGGGAACAGTTCCAAGTCCAGCAGGCAAAACAGGTACAGCAGAAAGTTTCTATGATTCAGATGGTGATGGAAAGATAGATGTACCAACAATATCAAAAGGATTTATAGGATATGCACCTAGTTATGATCCTAAGTTTGCTATTACTGTTTTATCTCCTAATGTAAGATATAGTACAACATCTGAATATACTTCACCAGTAAACAGTAAAATAAGTTCAAGAGTATCAAATAAAGTATTTGAAATTTTAAAATAATGTGATATAATTAGTTAGTATATGAAAAAAAGGAGGAGTTACTAATGGCAAACGGAAAGAAAAAAGAAGCTAGAGGACATGTAGCTTTAGAATGTACTGAATGTAAAGAAAACAAAGGTTTATCAAAAGAAAATTATTTTGTTTCAAAAAATAGAACAAATACACCAGATCGTTTAGAATTGAATAAGTATTGTCCTACTTGCAAGAAACATACAGTTCACAAAGAAAAGAAAAAATAATAAGAATATATAAAAAGGATTAAAGGGATAATTATGAATAAGGTAGTTGTAGTTGGCGCAGGAAATGTTGGAGTTAGATATGCTGCAGCACTTATTAGTACAAACTCTAACATTGATGAGTTAATATTAGTTGATATAAATAAGGAAAAAGCAATGGGTGAAGCAATGGACCTTAGTAATATGCTTTATGCATTAGGTTCAAAAACTAAAATTAAAGCGGGGACTTATTTAGATGCAAAAGATGCTAAAATTGTTGTAATTGCGGCGGGTGCTAATCAAAATAAGAATGAAACTAGACTTGATTTAGTTAAAAAAAATAGTAAGATAATAAAAGATATAACATTAAATATTATTAAATCAGGGTTTAATGGTATATTTTTGATTGCTTCAAATCCAGTTGATATAATAACTTATTTAGTTAAAAAATATTCTAAATTTCCAGCCGGTAAAGTAATCGGTAGTGGTACTATGCTTGATACTAGCAGGCTTGCATATTTCATTTCAGATAAACTAGAAATAAATATAAGAGATGTTAGCGCATATATATTAGGTGAACACGGAGATAGCAGTTTTGCTGTTTGGTCAAGTGCTAAGGTTGGTTCTGTTTTAATAAGAGAAATATTACCACAAGAAGAACTTGATAAACTTTTAGATAAAGCAAAATATATGGCATATAAGATAATTGAACTAAAGAATGAAACTAGTTATGGTATTGGAATGTGCCTAGTTAATATAACTAATGCTATATTGAATAATGAAAATAAAGTTTTAGTTGTTTCATCTCCATATGATGACATATACTTAGGTATGCCATCAGTAATTAATGAAAGTGGAATTAAAGGTGTTATGAAGGTGGAACTTACAAAAGATGAAGCTAAAAAATTAGAAGATTCCGCAAATGTAATAAGACAAACAATAAAAAGTCTGGAGGAATAATTATGATGATAGATATAAATGATATAAAAAATGGTATGACTGTTATAGTTGAAGGTAATTTATATCAAATAGTTGATTTTTTACATGTTAAACCAGGTAAAGGTGCAGCATTCATGAAAACTAAACTTAAAAATTTAAGAACAGGTGGAACTATAGAGAAAACATTCAATACTAATATAAAAATTGAAAAAGCAAATATTTCTAAAAAAACAATGCAATATTTATATAATACTTCTGATATGTATTATTTTATGGATATGAATACATATGAACAAGTAGAATTAAGTGAAAAACAAATTGAAAATGAAAAGAAATATTTAAAAGAAAATTTAGAAGTTGAACTTGTATATTTTGAATCTGAACTTATAGGTTTAAATTTACCAGAAAAAGTAGAATACAAAGTAACATATACAACAGATGCAGTTAAAGGAAATACTTCAACAAATGCACTTAAAGATGCAACACTTGAAAATGGTCTTGAAGTAAAAGTACCTTTATTTATCTGTGAAGGTGATGTAGTAGTTATATCTACAAAAGATGGTAAATATGTATCTAGAAAATAATAGAGAAATCTGTTATTTTTTTTGTACTATAATATAAAAAAACTTCATATATTTTATTAGTAGATATATGGAGGAATAGATATGATAAATAGAAAAAGTATTTGGATTTTAACATTATTTAGTTTAATTTTAGTATTAAGTGTGTATTATATAACAATGCCGTCAGAATTTTTAGAAACAGCGAGTAAAAATGTTGATAATAGTAAACAAACTAAAGAAGTAACTAGTACTAAAGAAAATGAAATAATATCTACTTTAAAAGTTGAAAACGAAGAAGAAAGAAATGCAAAAATAACTGAACTACAAACAATTCTGACTAAAAAGGACGCAACTAGTGAAGAAAAAAATAATGCATATGAAGAATTAAAAACAATAAATATATTGAAAGGTAAAGAAGAAGAAATTAGTACTAAAATAAAAGATGAACTAAAATTAGAAAATTTTGTTAAAATAAAAGATGATCAAGTTAGAGTAGTAGTTATAAAAGAAAATCAGGATGCAAAACTTGCAACTGATATAATGAATTTAGTTCAAAGTAATTTTGACTCAAAAATGTATATATCAATTAAATTTCAAAAATAACTTTAGTGTTATTTTTTTTAACATAAAAAACTTTTTTACATATGATAATATGAGTAATTATATATATACACCTCTAAAGAGAAAGTGAGGATAAAAATGAGCAAAGGAATATTAACAAAAAGAGAAAGAGAAGTGTTTGAATTATTAATAAAAAATTATACAACAAAAGAAATAGCTGAGAAACTAGGAATAAGCGAAAAAACTGTTAGAAATCATATTTCTAATGTTATGCAAAAACTAGGTGTCAAAGGAAGAAGCAGTGCTGTTATTGAACTACTCAAATTAAATGAGATTTCTTTATAAGAAAACTCATTTTTTTTTAAATTAAGCATATAATTTTTTAGGTGATATGAAAATGATAAAAAGATTTTCTATGAAAAAAATAAGTAAATATACGATTCTTTTATTAGTAGTCTTTTTATTTTATTTGTTTCCTACTAAAGAAAAATATGATTTAGATAAAGAGGTTAGTAAGGAAGTAAATATTAATTATCATGATATTTATTTAATTGATAAAAATAATTATGTTGCTAAAACTAATATTCAGGTTTCATCTTTAAAAAAAGATTTGCTT
>ULNB01047745.1_pt1 | contig 12339 bp, 10 predicted proteins | sample 1951811 | NCBI WGS metagenome assembly ULNB01 (sample SAMEA4835566, study PRJEB28245) | human gut metagenome | biome: gut microbiome; material: fecal sample | place: Denmark | collected 2008
GCAAAAGGGTGCCAACCAGGATCAGGTGAAGCTCTTGGACAGGAGAGCCCAGACCTTCGCGAAGATGTCGGCCCGCCATTTCGGCTTTGATCGCAGCCGTGAGAAAGGAGCGGGGGCAGCTGGCGGATTGGGTTATGCTTTCCTTGAATATTTGAATGCTAAGGTAATGTCAGGCGCTAACTTATTGCTTGACTTGCTTCATTTTGATGATCTCTTGGCAGGAGCGGATCTTGTCGTGACGGGAGAAGGGAAGGCCGACCGCCAGACGGTGATGGGGAAATTGCCGTACGTGATCTTGCAACGCTCCATGCGACAAGGCATTCCCGTTGCCTTGGTGGCAGGACAGGTCGCCGATCCTGCGGTCTTGTCACGCGCAGGCTTTCGGACGATAGTCTGCATCAACCCTGAGGGAACACGGAGCGAGGAAGCCCTTCGCCCAGAGATCGCTAAAAAGAGAATGTCAACCACCGTCAGTCGGTTGGTTTCGGGAGATATAATGTAAAATAGATTCTTACCAATAAGACTTCCCTATTAGCCTATCCTAAATGGGATGAATGCCCTTTCTGTTCCTTTTCGTACGGAAATGAATCTTGACAGCATCCTGTTGGGAAAGCCTAAATGATCCCCCATTTCTCGTAAAACTTTCTTAAAATAAGTGTTTAGTAACATGTTTTTAATATAATTTAGGTGGATTGTTGCCCTTATCTAAAGGGAATGTTGTACTTTTGCGACAAATTTATAATTGACAAAAAGATTTTAATATGGCAGAATCTATTGATATCCGGGAATTGAATGTCCGGATTGAACAACAAAGCGGTTTCGTTACCAACCTGAAAACAGGTATGGACCGCGTGATAGTAGGACAGAAGCATCTTGTCGACTCCTTGCTGATCTCGCTGCTAAGTGACGGGCATGTGTTGCTGGAAGGCGTCCCAGGTCTTGCCAAGACCCTTGCCATCAAGACATTGGCGCAGTTGATTGATGCCGACTACAGTCGTATCCAGTTTACTCCGGACCTCTTGCCAGCCGATGTCATCGGCACCCAGATTTATTCCCAGAAGGACGAGTCGTTCCATGTGAAGAAAGGTCCCGTCTTTGCCAACTTCGTCTTGGCGGATGAAATCAACCGTGCCCCTGCCAAGGTGCAGAGTGCCCTCTTAGAGGCGATGCAGGAGCATCAGGTGACGATAGGGGAAGAGACCTTCCACCTGCCGAATCCTTTTCTCGTGATGGCTACCCAGAACCCGATTGAGCAGGAAGGCACTTATCAGTTGCCGGAAGCGCAGGTCGACCGTTTCATGCTGAAGGTCGTGATCGACTATCCGACACTGGATGAGGAGAAAATGATCATCCGCGAGAATTTGGCAGGCTCCCTGCCGAAGGTCACGCCAGTGACGACAGCACAGGAGATCCTGAATGCCCGCGAGGTGGTTAACCAAGTCTATATTGACGAGAAGATCGAGCAGTATATCGCAGATATCGTCTTCGCCAGTCGTTATCCAGACCGTTATGGACTGACCGAGCTGAAGGACATGATTACCTTTGGTGGCTCTCCTCGTGCCAGCATCAATTTGGCGAAGGCAGCCCGAGCGTATGCCTTTATCAAACATCGTGGCTACGTGGTGCCAGAGGATGTGCGTGCAGTCGTGCATGATGTCATGCGCCACCGCATTGGACTTTCTTATGAGGCGGAGGCGAGCAATGTCACCAGTGAGGAGATCGTCTCGAAGATCGTCAATAAGGTAGAGGTTCCATAAGGTTCCATTCTGTTGTTGTCAGATAAATCATGATCAATTGGAAACGTCTGAGATATTAAAGAAAGTACGGAAGATCGAGATCAAGACCCGTGGACTGAGTCAGAACATCTTCGCAGGACAGTACCACTCTGCCTTCAAGGGGAGGGGTATGGCCTTCTCGGAGGTGCGCGAATATCAGTTCGGGGATGATGTCCGTGACATCGACTGGAACGTGACCGCCCGCTTCCATCGCCCGTACGTGAAGGTATTCGAGGAAGAGCGCGAGCTGACGGTGATGCTGTTGATCGATGTGTCCGGCTCCCTCGACTTCGGGACGGCGCGTCAGATGAAGAAGGACATGGTGACCGAGATCGCGGCAACGCTTGCGTTCAGCGCTATCCAGAATAATGACAAGATCGGCGTGATCTTCTTTTCCGACAGGATCGAGAAGTATATCCCCCCGAAGAAAGGGCGCAAGCACATCCTTTATATTATCCGTGAGATGCTCGACTTTCATCCTCAGAGCCCCAAGACAGACATTGGCATGGCCGTGGAATACCTCACGCGGGTCATGAAGCGTCGTTGTACGGCGTTTGTCCTGAGCGATTTCTATACACGGGCGGATTTCACGAAGCCCCTGCAGATTGCCAATTCAAAGCATGATGTGGTAGCCATACAGGTGTATGACCCCCGTGCGAAGATGCTGCCTGATATCGGGTTGATGAAGGTGAAGGATGCGGAGACCGGACATGAGATGTTCATCGATACGTCCAACAAGAAGCTCCGCCTGGCGCACACGCGCTATTGGATGCAACGGGAGGAAAGCCTTAGGCAGACCTTTGCCAAGAGCAAGGTCGACTGGACTTCCATTGCCACCAATGAGGATTACGTAAAGTCGATGATGTTGCTGTTCGCACAACGTGGATAAAGTATGAAGAAAGTAGGAATTATCATAGTAGGACTGCTGCTGGCACTGACAGCTGTCGCGCAAGAGATTGCAGTAGAGCAGAAGATAGACTCTATTGCCATCTTGATTGGGCAGCAAGCGCACATGACGGTGGGCGTCACTGCCAAGAAAGGGCAGCATGTCGTCTTCCCTCAGTTCAAGCGCACCCAGCAGATCACGCCAGGCGTTGAAGTCTTGGAATCGACCCCTGCGGACACCACATCCTTGGACAATGGGATGATGAAAGTGCAGAAGACCTATACCCTCACCAGTTTCGATGAGAAGCTCTATGCCATCCCAGGCATGAAAGTGAAGGTGGATGGGAAAAGTTATGCAGCCAACCCGGCAGCCCTGAAGGTCATCACCGTGGATGTGGATACCTTGCACCCTAATCAGTTCTATCCTCCCAAGGATGTGCAGGACAATCCTTTCCTCTGGAGTGAATGGAGTGGCGTGTTTTGGTTGAGCGTTCTCATGCTATTGCTTTGTGGGGTAGGCTATTATCTCTTTATCCGACTGCGTGAGAACAAGCCGATCATCACGCATGTGAGGTTTGTCAAGAGACTGCTTCCCCATCAGCGTGCCCTGAATGCAATCGACCAGATCAAGGCAGCGCATTTGAGCACGTCGGAAGACCAAAAGACATACTACACGCAGTTGACCGATACCATCCGTCAGTATATCAATGAGCGGTTTGGGTTCAATGCCATGGAGATGACCTCCTCGGAGATCATCGACCGCCTGCAGCATACCGGCGACCAGAAGATGATGGATGAGCTGAAGGAACTGTTCCAGACCGCCGATCTGGTGAAGTTTGCAAAATATTCGACTTTGATTAATGAGAACGACTTGAACTTGGTGAATGCCATCAACTTCATCGACCAGACGAAGATAGAAGGCGAGGAGACCACGGAGAAGATCGTTCCGAAACTGAGTGAGGAAGACAAGCGGACCCGTCATGCGCGGATCACCATTAAGTCGCTCATATATGTTATCTTGGCGATTGTGATCGCCCTGTTGGTCTATGTACTGATCCGGGTGACCCAGTTGTCGATGTAAGTACTTTGAACCATGGAATTTGTAAATAAAGAATATTTCCTGCTGCTCCTGCTCTTGATACCCTATATCCTGTGGTATTTCCTCTACAGGAAGAAGAGTGAGCCGACGATGCGGTTGAGCGATACCTATATCTATCGCTTCGCACCGAAGAGCTGGCGCATCAGGCTGACCCACATGCCGATGTTGTTGAGGTGTATCACCTTTACGCTCATCGTTGTGATTTTAGCAAGGCCCCAGACTCGCAATTCCTGGGACAACAGAACGACGGAAGGCATTGATATCATGCTTGCGATGGACGTATCTACGTCGATGTTGGCAGAAGACCTGAAGCCGAATCGCATCGAGGCTGCCAAGAATGTGGCGGCAGAGTTTATCTCCGGTCGTCCAGATGATAATATTGGCTTGACCATCTTTGCCGGTGAGGCTTTCACCCAATGCCCGATGACCACCGACCATGCCTCCTTGCTGAACCTCCTGCAGAATGTCCGTACAGACATTGCCGCGCGCGGCTTGATCCAAGACGGTACGGCTGTGGGTATGGGACTTGCCAATGCCATCAGTCGACTGAAGGGCTCCAAGGCCAAGAGCAAGGTTGTCATCCTGCTTACCGATGGAAGCAATAACATGGGTGACATCTCTCCGATGACGGCAGCACAGATTGCCAAGAGCTTAGGTATCCGCGTCTATACGATTGCCGTGGGCTCCAACAAGGTGGCTCCTTATCCCGTTCCCGTGGGAGGGCATATCGAGTATATCAAGATGCCGGTAGACATCGACACGAAGACCTTGAGCGACATTGCCGCCACGACAGATGGCAACACCTATCGTGCAACGAATAACAGACAGTTGAAACAGATCTATAAGGACATCGACAAGTTGGAGAAGACGAAGATGAGCGTCAAGAAGTTCTCCAAGCGCTATGAGGCTTACCAGCCCTTCGCCATCGCTGCCTTTATCTGTATGTTGTTGGAAATCCTGCTGAGGACAACCGTCTTGCGCAGGATCCCGTAGAATCATAAGAAAGATGTTTAGATTTGAAGACCCTGTATATCTCTGGCTGCTATGGATCATACCCGTTTTGGCGTTGATCCGGTTGATTGGCTGGAGACAAAGAATAAAGAAACTTCGTAAGTTTGGTGACCCCAGCTTATTGAAGGACTTGATGCCGGATGTGTCGAAGTATCGTCCGACGGTGAAGTTCTGGCTCATGCAGGCAGCCCTTGCCCTGCTCATCGTGATGATTGCGCGCCCGCAAACGGGCTCCAAGATCTCACATGAGAAAAGGCATGGCATCGAGACCATGATCTGCCTGGATATCAGCAATTCCATGAAGTGCGAGGATGTCATCCCCTCACGGTTGGATAAAAGCAAACTGTTAGTGGAGAACATGGTAGACCATTTCACCAACGACCGCATTGGCTTGATCGTGTTTGCCGGTGATGCCTTTGTACAGTTGCCAATCACTTCGGATTATGTGTCGGCGAAGATGTTCCTCCAGAATATAGACCCATCGCTGATTGCCACACAAGGTACGGATATCGGTCATGCCATCCAGTTGGCAATGAATTCTTTCACGCAACAGGATAAGGTGGGCAAGGCCATTATCGTGATCACCGATGGTGAGGATCATGAGGGTGGGGCAGTGGAAGCTGCCAAAGCTGCCAAGAAAAAAGGCATCAACGTCTTTATCCTTGGCGTCGGCAGCAGTCAAGGGGCTCCTATCCCTGATGGGAACGGTGGTTACATGAAGGATCGCAATGGGCAGACGGTGCTCACCCATCTCAATGAACAGATGTGCCAGCAATTGGCACAGGCAGGAAGTGGGAAGTATATCCATGTGGATAATACCAGTTCCGCGCAAGAACAATTGAATGACGCACTGACGAAGTTGCAGCAAGGTGAAACGCAAAGCGTGATCTACAGTGAATACGATGAACAGTTCCAGGCATTCGGTATCTTGGTTATCCTGTTGTTGATCCTTGAGATCTGTATTTTGGAATCGAAGAATCCGTTGCTCAAGAATGTCAAGTTATTCAAGAAGAAATAGCACAGAGAAAGTCCATGCTCAAAGTTGATGGTTCAATGAAGAATAGATATTTACATATTTTGGTATTGTGGGTCGCCTTGATGGCGTTTGCCCTCGACGGAATGGCACAAAACGACAGACAACTGATCCGCCAAGGAAACAGGCTGTTCCGTCAGCAGCAGTATGCCAAGGCAGAGGTGGAGTATCGGAAGGCCATTGGGAAGAACGCAGGGAATGCCCAGGCTTACTATAATTTAGGTTGCGCCCTTCAGGCACAGCAGAAAGATTCTGCCGCCATCATCCAATACCAGAAGTCTGCACAGTTGGAAAAAGGCAAGGTGCGCAAGGCAAAGGTCTACCATAATATAGGGACGATCTGCCAGGGGCACCAGATGTTCGGCGAGGCAATCCAAGCCTATGAGGAGTCATTGCGCAACAATCCCAATGACAACCAGACCCGCTATAACCTAGCGCTTTGCAAGCGTCAGCAGAAAAACCAGAAGAAGAATGGCGGGGGCAAGAACAAGAAGAACAAGGATCAAAAGAAGGATAAGGATAAACAGAATAAGAACCAGAATAAGGATCAGGACAAAAAGAACCAGCAGAAGCAGCAACAGCCTAAAGAGCAGATGAGCAAGGATAATGCTGAACAGCTCCTGAATGCTGCCATGCAGGAAGAACAGGCCACACAGCAGCGCCTGAAGAAAGCCATGCAGCAGCCCCGGCGGCGTACGCTCCAGCAGAACTGGTAGGAATGGCTCCGTTCCTTCTTTCGGGCTTCTCATGATAGATTCTTTTACAGTTATAGGTTGAGAATATGAAACGATCGATTATATTATATGTGTTGTTGTTGGTAGCATTGGGCATCCAGGCACAGCATATCTCGGTATCGGCACCGTCGAGGGTTAGCGTCGGTGAGAATTTCCGTGTGGCATATACGGTCAACACACAGGATGTGGAAGACTTCCGCTCGGGAATACGTACGACCGATGAAGTAGAGGTCATCGCGGGACCTTATACTTCCCAGCAGTCCAGTTTCCAGATGGTCAACGGACACACAAGCAGCTCTTCTTCCATCACTTATACCTACACGTTGTATGCCAGCAAGAACGGGACTTACACACTGCCTGCTGCACATGCAAAGGTAGGGAACCGCACCATTTCCTCGTCTCCCTATAGGATCGTCATCTCCGGATCGTCACGCCCGTCTGGCAATGGTGCCCCGAGAATGCACGAGGATGAGGAAGGTGGTCCTAAGATGCGGGCTGCCGGTTCAGCGATTACCGGTAACGACTTGTTTATCAAGGTAAGTGCCAATAAGCGCCGGGTACATGAACAGGAACCCGTGTTGCTTACCTATAAGGTATATACCACCGTCGACCTGACACAGTTGGAAGGGAAGATGCCGGACCTAACGGGATTCCACACGCAGGAAGTGCAGCTTCCCCAGCAGAAGTCATTCCATTTGGAACGGGTGAACGGCAAGAACTACCGTTGTGTTACGTGGAGCCAGTACGTGATGTATCCCCAGATGACAGGCGACTTGAAAATACCGAGTATCACCTTTAAGGGGATTGTCGTGCAGCAGAACCGCTCCGTTGATCCTTTTGAGGCGTTCTTCAATGGTGGCTCCGGTTATGTGGAAGTACATAGGAACATTGATGCCCCGGGTATCACTATCCATGTAGACCCATTACCTACTCGCCCTGCCAATTTCTCCGGTGGCGTTGGGAAATTCAATATCTCCGCACAGTTGAACAAGACCGATGTAAAAGCGGGGAATCCCGTAAACCTGCGCATTGTCGTGGGTGGAATCGGTAACCTGAAGCTGATCAAGCAGCCAACGGTCGTTTTCCCTAAAGATTTTGATAAGTATGACCCTAAGGTAACGGACAAGACCAAGCTGACAGCAAATGGGGTGGAGGGCAATATGATCTATGATATCCTTGTCGTTCCTCGTAACCAGGGGAAATACCATATCAATCCTATTACGTTCACCTATTTCGATACTGATCTCAACCAGTACAAGACCATCAAGACCCAGGCCTTTGACATTACTGTTGGCAAAGGCGATGGTAGCAATGGCAACGTCACTGATTACACGGATGAGAAGGATCAGGACATCCATGCCCTCAAATTAGGAGATACACATCAGCATGCTATTGATGAGTTCTTCTTCGGCTCGTCTACTTATTGGATTGCCCTGCTGATCCCATTGCTTGCTTTCATTGTCTTGCTTGTCATCTTCCGCCAGCGTGCCATCGACAATGCCGACCTTGTTAAAATGCGGGGCAAGAAGGCTAATAAGGTAGCTACGAAACGGTTGCGTACCGCCAATAAGCTCATGTGGGCTGGCAAGGCTAACGAATTCTATGATGAGGTGCTGCGCGCGCTATGGGGTTACATGGGAGATAAGTTGAACATGCCCGCAGAGAAGCTCTCCCGAGAGAACATCGTGGAGACCCTTCAGAGTCACGACGTGGATGAGGAAACCATCCGGAAATTTACGAGCGCACTCGACGAATGTGAATTTGAGCGTTATGCACCGGGTGATGTGGCTGGAAATATGAATAAGACCTTTGATTCAGCAATGACTGCGATCACCAGAATAGAAGACGTCATGAAGAAAAATAAGAAATCCCACGGTCATGGCAGTGCCCTTGCCTTCCTGCTTCTGCTCCTGTTGATGATGCCAGCGGCATCCTATGCCGTCACGAAACAGAATGCGGACACGGAGTATAGGAAGGGCAATTACCAGCAAGCCATTAAGGATTACCAAGAGCTATTGCAAAAAGGCGTGAGTGCCGACCTGTATTATAACTTGGGAAATGCTTATTATCGCTCAGACAATATCACCCAGGCTGTCTTGGCTTATGAGCGTGCCCACATGCTATCGCCAGGTGACAAGGACATTAACTTCAACTTGCAGTTTGCACGTAGCAAGACCATTGATAAAATCACCCCTGAGAGTGAGATGTTCTTTGTGACGTGGTATCATTCCTTAGTCAACTTCACCAGTGTCGACAATTGGGCAACGGTTGCCATTGTGTCCATTATCTTGGTGTTGGCATTGCTGTTGGTCTATCTGTTTGTGCCCGTGATGTGGATGAAGAAGGCGGGGTTCTTTGGCGCGATCGTGTTCCTTGTCCTTTTCCTGTTGAGTAATTTGTTTGCATACCAACAGAAAGAAGAGCTTGAGAATCGGAAAGGTGCCATAGTCATCGCTCCGTCTGTCTCGGTCAAGAAGACTCCAGTCAAGAGTGGTGCCGACCAGTTTATTATCCATGAGGGAACCCACGTGAATATCACGGACAAGAGTATCAAGGAATGGAGAGGCATCCGCTTGGATGACGGACGCGAGGGATGGATACAGACCAAACAAATAGAGGAAATCTGACATGCTAGAGACGTTAATGGAATTAGACAGGGCTCTTCTGGGATTCTTTAACGGGAGTGACTCTTTGTTTATGGATGGTGTGATGACCACCCTTACCTCGGGCTTTACCTGGATTCCCCTCTATCTGTCCCTTTTCTACTTGGTTGTTAAGAACAATGAGACGATGGCGCAGATCATGTTAGTCGTTTGCAGTGTTGTCCTTTGCGTGATCTTGGCAGGTGGCGTTGCTGACTTCGTGATGAAGCCTTGGATAGCCCGTTGGCGACCAAGCAATGACCCGCTGATTAAATACACAGTTGATGTCGTGAACAATATGCGTGGAAGCGACTATGGCTTTTTCTCCGCACATGCGGCGAACACCTTTTCCATAGCTTTGTTCTTCTGTTTGTTGGTCAGGAATAAGCTGTTCAATACATTCTTGATCCTTTGGTCGTTAGTCAACTGCTATACCCGTATGTACTTAGGGCTGCATTACCCTGGTGACATCCTTTGTGGACTTCTTTGGGGAGCCATCGTAGCAGTTTCTGTCTATTTGCTATATCAGAAGGTATACTTCAAGGTCAGTCCCAAGCTCAACTATATCTCAACGCAATATACGAGTACCGGTTATAGCCTCTGTGATGTCGACGTGGTGATATCTGTGCTCGTCTTTACATTTTGTTATGCCATCTTCTATGGCTTAATTATCAGATAATGGATACAAAACATATAAAAATTAGTGATTATAACTATCCTCTGCCTGACGAGAGAATAGCAAAGTTCCCTATCGCGCAACGCGATCACAGTAAGTTGTTGCTCTATCGCCATGGGGAGGTGGGGGAAGATATCTTCTATCATCTTCCGAATTATCTGCCCCAAGGTGCCCTGATGATCTTCAACAATACGAAGGTGATCCAGGCACGTATTCATTTCCGCAAGGAAACAGGTGCCTTGATCGAGGTCTTCCTGCTTGAACCTGCCGACCCGACAGATTATGAACTCATGTTCCAGACGACCGGCCATTGTGCTTGGCTTTGTATGATTGGCAACCTAAAGAAATGGAAGGAAGGGACCCTGAGGCGGGATTTTGAGATCAAAGGACATCGCCTGACGCTCACTGCGACACGCCGGGATATGCACAACAACAGCCATTGGGTGGATTTCGATTGGAATAATGATCAGGTGTCCTTTGCCGATATCCTTGAGACAGTAGGTGAATTGCCGATCCCTCCTTATCTGAATCGGGAGACACAAGAGAGTGACAAGACCACTTATCAGACTGTCTATTCCAAGATTAAAGGCAGCGTGGCAGCCCCTACGGCAGGACTGCACTTTACAGATGCTGTACTGCACGATCTTGACGCTCACGGCATAGATCGTGAGGAACTGACTCTTCATGTGGGGGCAGGGACATTTAAACCCGTGAAGAGTGAGATGATAGAAGGTCATGAGATGCATACTGAATATATTTGCGTGAAGCGCCAGACTTTGGAAAAGTTGCTCAGGCACGGTTGCAAGGCTATTGCCGTGGGGACGACGAGTGTGCGCACCCTCGAAAGCCTTTACTATATCGGTTGCCGCCTGTCCAAGAACCCAGAGGCTACAGAGGAAGAACTCCATATCAACCAGTGGGAACCCTATGACACACATCCTACGTTGACCCCTATGGAGGCTATCCAGGAGGTATTGGATTATTTGGTCAGGAATGATCTTCCTGCTTTGCATACAAGCACCCAGATCATCATAGCGCCCGGGTATGATTATAAAATCGTGAAGATGTTGGTAACCAATTTCCACCAGCCTCAAAGCACGCTGTTGCTTTTAGTGAGTGCTTTCGTCCATGGCGATTGGCGTAAGATCTATGATTATGCCTTGTCGCATGATTTTAGGTTCCTGAGTTATGGTGACAGCTCGCTCCTAATCCCTTGACGGTAAGGAGGGACTCTTGTCTAATATTAATAAGTTATAGAAATGAAAATAGGAGATAAAGTGAGATTCCTGTCGGAGACCGGTGGTGGAAAGATAGCCGGCTTCCAAGGGAAAAATATCGTGTTGGTTGAGGATGAGGATGGATTCCAAATCCCGACCCCTATCAACGAGGTCGTGGTTGCTGACACGGATGATTACAATATTGCAAAAGTACATGCCCCTGCCGTTCCCAAATCGGCATCCGTCCAGAATGATCAGCGTTCTATCAAAGCAAAGCTAAGGGGAGAGGATGCAGATGCGATCCTTGAGAAAGAGGATGACCCTGCAGACCATGAGATTACTTTTCGCAAGCCAGCAGAAGAACGTAAGGGAGGCAATCAACTGTCTGCCTATCTTGCTTTTGTCCCTGTGGACATCAAGAATGTGACGAGCACGCGGTTTGAGACCTATTTCGTCAATGATAGCAATTATTATCTGCAATATGCCTATATGACGGCAGAGAGTAATAATTGGACGGTGCGTGCCCACGGAGAAGTAGAACCGAACACCAAGCTCTTTATCGAGGAGTTTGGTCGGGAAGATCTTAATCAGCTGGGCCATGTGGCCGTTCAGATGATCGCTTATAAGCTGGATAAGTCCTTTTTGCTAAAACCTGTGGTTGAGGCACAGTTCCGCATTGACCCTGTGAAGTTCTATAAGCTTCATACCTTCCAGTCGAATGATTTCTTTGAGTCTCCTGCCTTGCTTTATACCATCGTCGAAAATGACAAGGTTGTCCGCCCTTTGGTGCTCAATGCTGATCAGTTGAAGGCAGAGATGTACCATCACGTGGAGACAGACAAGGATCGCGCCGATCGTCAGAATGCAAGTTATCAGCCCCGTTATGACAAGGGCAAGCATCATCATCCGTTCCTTCCCCGCCATAAGGGAGATGATGATGTCGTAGTCGTCGACTTGCACGCGAGTGAGATCCTTGAGACGACAGCAGGGATGTCGGCAGGGGATATCCTCAATTATCAGTTGAAGGTGTTCCGCGATACATTGGCTGATTATGGTGGCAACAAAGGACAGCGTATTGTCTTTATCCATGGAAAGGGAGAAGGCGTACTCCGCCATGCCATTATTCATGAGTTGAACTACAAATATAAGAGTTATCAATATCAAGATGCCAGTTTCCAAGAATATGGATATGGCGCTACTCAAGTAACGATCAAATAAAACGTCCATGAAACACGGTTTTATCAAAGTGGCAGCAGCCGTTCCTACC
>ULNB01019499.1_pt1 | contig 12184 bp, 7 predicted proteins | sample 1951811 | NCBI WGS metagenome assembly ULNB01 (sample SAMEA4835566, study PRJEB28245) | human gut metagenome | biome: gut microbiome; material: fecal sample | place: Denmark | collected 2008
TGAGCGCATGGCGGCAGAATATCCCCATACCGCCCTCGTGCGGTTCAATCAACAGTGGATGTCTGTGATTTCCGGCATCAAGGACCTAACAGCATTTGACGACTGCCAGTTGCTCACAAGGATCTAAGCCAAGCACCAGTCATTGCCAAAAGTTTTCCTTTCATATAGGCTACGCCCATTGATGAGGAAAACATAAAGTTTTCGTTAAGCCAAATGAACAGAGCCAAACTTGTTTGAACTCTGCCATGGAGAGAAAAGGTGCGCAGAAGCGAAGTTTTTTGTCCCAACAGACGGATAACTCGATATTTTTATCTAAATTTGCCGCAACAAATGTTATCATTATGTCAACAGTAATCTATCCTTCTCCCATCTACGGTCCTATCCATAGCCGCAGATTGGGAATTTCTTTGGGAATCAACTTAATGCCTGCAGATGGCAAAGTTTGCACGTTCGATTGTATCTATTGTGAGTGTGGGTATAATAAGGATCGTCGCCCTACCCTTCCCCGTCCCACACGGGAGGAAGTAGCAAGGAAATTAGAAGCTAAATTGGTAGAGATGCAAAGAGACGGACTGAAACCAGATGTCCTCACATTTGCCGGGAATGGAGAGCCAACTGGTCATCCCCACTTCCCAGAAATCATTGAAGATACGATTCGCTTACGTGATCAATATTGTCCTCAAGCCCAAGTTTCGGTCTTGAGCAATTCCACGTTCATCTACAAGTCGGCCGTCCGGGATGCCCTGATGAAAGTGGATAACAATATCTTGAAGTTAGACACCGTCGACCCTGCCTATATAAATAAGGTAGATCGCCCTGTCAATCCAGCCTACGATGTAAAAGAAATCATAGACCATCTGAAATCATTCCATGGGCATGTCATTATTCAAACCATGTTCATGAAAGGGACCATGGACGGGGAGGACGTGGATGACACGGGTGAGGAGTTCGTTGGGCCTTGGCTTGAAGCCGTCCGGGAGATCACGCCCATGGAGGTGATGATCTACACCATCGACCGTGAGACCCCAGACCATGACCTGCAAAAGGCTTCCCCAGAGCAACTGAATGCCATCCGCGACCGCGTGATTGCCATGGGAATTCCTTGCACGGCATCTTATTAGATGCCGCACAAGGAGCCTGATTCTAAACTTTAAATATCAATGTCTACACCCACGCCAAGTACTTTATTGGTACGGGTGAACTGGTCGGTACAGTTGACCGCCACATTTTGGATGGTCTCTGTATACGACTTGTCCTTCTTATCGTAGTTCGTCCAAAAATAAGCGATGTTCGCCTTCACATTCTTCATCACTTTGATGCAAGCCCCAAAACCAACGGAATAGCTATTGGTAACGAAACTCATGTCGGTTAGGTAAGAGCCATCGCCCAAGCCATATCTTGTGCGTTGCGCGCCAGCACTCACGGTAACGCCCTTGGTGACATCCCATTCTGCGCCTCCCAAATATTCCTGTGTGTTCCCACTCAGCAATTTCTGCTTGTCGTTTGCCATCCGCGCATCTTTATCGAAATAATAATGGTAGGATGCCATGACACGAAGCTGAGGAAGGATACTGTATTGCGCGCCCACCGACACGATGCCTGGGAGGTCGTTAGGGGTATTGACACCGTCCTGGAAAAGACCGGTATCATCATGCTTGGTGTTGTTCTGAATGTTCAACTTGTTGGTGAACTCCAATCGGGCAGCAATATTCAACTTGTCCCAATGGGCATCAATGCCAATGATTGGGCAGATTCCCCATCCCGTCTGGGTACAATTCAGATACTTATCCGCGAATTGCGTCTTGGCAGCCTCTGCCTTGGCAGCACCCTGATAATACTGTTGGGAAACAGCTTCATACTTTGCCTTGGTTGTCGGGTCTGAGATCTCCGAGGCACGCATCTTATAATAGAATCCCATTTGGGAATACGTGCTTGCCTGATCGCCGAAGTAATCATAGAGGTTTTCCATATTACCATTGATATTGGCTGAGATATTGGTAATGCTTCCCTCATACTTATTGGTAATGTAATGGAAACGGAAGCCGCCATAGACAGACAAATGGGGATTGACCTTATAGGTCGCACCCAATTGTAAGCCGAAGATATACTGCCTGCCATATATATAACTTTCTACCGAATACCCTGGTGTCGTCGTGGCAATGCCCTGGGAATACAACAACGCAGGAACCATCGCCACTGCACGCTCGAAAGACCCTAACCCATCATTGAACGTGCATTTCCCTCCACCACCGGTCACAGCGAAACTGGCCTGGAAGCCCCACCGATCGTAGTTGAGTGCCGCCTGAATAGAAGGCAACACCGGAACGGACGCCACGCCCTTGAATTTCTTGACTCCATTCTTATCTCCGCCATTCATGGACATGGGAGCGTAATAAGGAGTACCTTGCAAGGAAGGAACCGTCATCCCACTGTAGATCGTACGAGTCTGGTACACATTCTGTATGTTAAACGAGAGATGCAAGCCATTCGGCAAAAAGGCAACACCGGCAGGATTGCTATAAACGCCATCAATACCTATCGCACCGTCTCTGGCAGGATTCCGCAAGAAAGCTATGTTCTGATTCGTGTTCGTCAACAAGCCACCTGCACAAACAGGACTACAGAAAAGAATGAGCGCGCTCATCAAAAATGCAAATTTCATCTTAATCATCTTAAATACCTTAAACAAAATTGGTCGCAAAGGTAAATAGATTGTTCTTAATTTCCATTTAACAAAGAATTTATTTAATATTTGTTAACTACAATTCAATGATTTGCTGCACATTCTTTTTGATTTGTGCAGAGATATCGAAAAAATATTGTATCTTTGTCAACTGTATCATGATACATTGAAATGAACAATCAATCAATTTACTGTCACTATCAAATATTGCAATAAGATGAACAACAAATTAATGATGCCTTTAACAGGTGTGGTGGCTCTCTCATCTGTCTTCCCGGCAGTTGCCAAAGACCGGCAAGAGAGTCAGTCCAAGAAGCCCATGAATATCATCTACATCATGAGCGATGACCATTCCTATCAAACGATCAGTGCCTATGATCATCGATTCATCGAGACGCCCAACATCGATTGGATCGCCAACCATGGCTGTAGATTCACCAATAGCTTCGTGGCAAATTCCCTGAGTGGCCCGTCAAGGGCGTGCATGCTGACGGGAAAGCACAGTCATGCGAATGGATTCACGGACAACACACGCACCTTCGACGGCAGTCAGCAGACTTATCCGAAACTTCTCCAGAAGGCGGGGTATGAGACTGCTATCATCGGGAAATGGCATCTCACCTCTGATCCGACCGGATTCAACTACTGGGACATCTTGGTAGGCCAAGGGGACTATTACAACCCTGACTTCGTGTGCAACGGGAAGCCAACCGTCAGGCAAGGATATGTTACCAACATCATCACGGACGTAGCCTTGGACTGGCTGAGCAACAAGCGCGACAAGAACAAGCCGTTCTGCCTGCTGCTCCACCACAAGGCTCCTCATCGTGTATGGAACCCGGATACCTGCGACCTGGACTTGTATAATGACAAGACCTACCCGTTGCCAGATAACTTCTATGACGACTATTCGGGACGCGAGGCAGCTAAGAAACAGAAGATGAGCATCATCAAAGACATGGACATTGTCTACGACTGCAAGATGGCTGACCATGAGAATGAGATTCATTCTAATCCGGAGTTAGAGGCATGGGGACGAAAGAACTATGCCCGGATGACACCTTCGCAGCGAGAACAGTGGGATAAGCACTATGATCCGATCATCGCGAAGTTCAAGAAAGACAAGTTGAGTGGCAAGGCCCTTGCCGAATGGAAATACCAACGGTATATGCACGACTACCTCAGGGTCATCCATTCCTTAGACAGGAATATCGGACGAGTCATCGAATACTTGAAAAAGAACGACCTCCTCGACAATACGATGATCGTCTATACTTCCGACCAAGGGTTCTACATGGGGGAACATGGGTGGTTCGACAAACGGTTTATGTATGAGGAGTCGTTCCGTACCCCCCTGTTAGTCTACCTGCCAGGCGGAAAGCATGGGGATATCCCGGAGATGGTACAGAATATCGATTATGCGCCGACCATCCTCGACTTGGCTGGAGTCAAGGTACCGTCAGACATTCAAGGGGTTTCCTTCCTTCCCCTGTTAGAGGGAAAGAAGGTCAAGGACTGGCGTAAATCCCTTTACTATCACTATTATGAGTATCCGGCAGAGCATTCTGTTTGCCGCCATTATGGAGTGCGCACCGCCCGCTACTCCTTGATCCATTTCTATAACGACATCAACACTTGGGAGCTCTATGACCTGAAGAAGGACCCGGAGGAGATGCACAACATCTATGGACAGCCGGGGACAGAGAAGATCACTGCTGCTCTTAAGAAAGAACTGCTCCGCTTACAGGTGCAATACAACGATCCGATTCGCAATACTCAATACGCAAAATAATGAAAAGACTGATTTTAGCCCTCATCCTGCTGATGGTGCTTCTGCCATCCATGGCTGCAAAAAACCTGACGGGCAATTGGAAGGTGATCCCTCTCCCGCAAGAAATCACGCTAACAGGCGGCAAGCCGTTTGTCCTCAATAAGCATACGACCCTACGGTTGGCAAATAACGTGGCAACCGACAAGGATATGGTTCGCAACTTAGGCTTCCTCAAGGAATACATCCAAGAGATGACGCAACTCAAATTAATGGGAACGGAACGCTCCAAAGGCAACCAGATTGTCTTGGATACCGACCCAACCCTTGCCAACGCCGAAGGTTATTCCATCACCGCCGACCAGAAGCAGATCGTGATCAAGGGGAAGAACGCAGCCGCGGTCTTCCTCGGCATCCAGACCCTACGCAAGGCCTTGCCGATTGCCAAGGACGCAAAAGTCATCCAAATGCCTGCCGTCAGGATCAACGACTATCCCAGATTTCATTACCGCGGGTTCATGATTGACACAGGAAGGCATTTTTTCTCCGTTGCTTACCTGAAGGAGATCATTGACATGCTTGCCCTTCACGACATCAACTACTTCCACTGGCACCTGACAGAAGACCAGGGATGGCGCATCGCTATCCAGAAATACCCGAAGCTGACGGAGATCGGATCGCACCGTAAACAGACGATCATACAAGGCAGCAAGGAATATGACGGGACACCGGTAGACGGATATTACACCCAAGAAGATGCCCGGGAGATTGTCAAATATGCCGCTGACCGATTTATCACCGTCATCCCAGAGATCGACATGCCTGGACACATGATGGCTGCCCTTGCCTCTTACCCGGAATTAGGATGCACCGGAGGCCCTTACGAGGTGCCTTGCAAGTTTGGGGTCTTCGAGGACGTATTGTGCGGAGGAAAGCCTGAGACCCTCCAGTTTGCCAAGGACGTGCTCCAGGAGATCATGGATATCTTCCCATCAACCTATATACACATCGGGGGAGATGAATGCCCCAAGACGAGATGGAAAGTTTGTCCCCATTGCCAGAATAAAATCAAGGAATTAGGACTCAAAGACGAGCCCGGGCATACGAAGGAGGACCAGTTGCAGACATGGTTCATGGGGGAAATAGAGAAGCAGATCACCAGTCGGGGAAGGAAGATGCTGGGATGGGATGAGATCTTGGAAGGCAATCCCACGAAGAGCTCTACCGTCCTCGCATGGACCAGTTACGACGCAAGTATCCGCTCTGCGAAAGAGGGTCACCAGACCGTTGTATGCCCCATTTCCAACCTCTACTTCAGTAATCCGCATTGGAACAAGCTGACGGGCATCAAGAGCATGGAGCGTGTCTATAACCTCGAACCGGTATCCGACCAGCTCACGCCCGAGCAGGGCAAGAGAATCATTGGCGCAGAAGGTTGTATCTGGACGGAATGGGTGAAGGACAGCGTCAAGATGGAATGGGAGATGATGCCCCGCATTGCAGGACTGGCAGAGATCCAATGGACCCAGAAAGAGAAAAAGGACCTCAATGACTTCATGGGTCGCCTGCCCCATTTGGTTGATATCTATCAATTGGAAGGATGGAACTACAAGAAGGACATCCTTGAGAACCCGTAACAAACGGTTCCGAACAGGTGGAATTGAACGATCTACCCTATCATGAGAGACAAAGGATGATGACAACAAGCCAATAAGTCATCATCCTTTTTTATAGCCCTGACAATCAGGAATGCAGGAGATAACCTTTTAGCTCCCAACTGATGACCTTTTAGGGGCTTGGAGATAACCTTTTACGAGGCAGGAGATGACCTATTGCAAGCCAAAAGGTGACCTACAAGAGAACCGGCAAGTCCAAAGCTCTGGACCTGCCGGCATTTACCTCATCTTTATACCTAATCTTAACTATGCGTCTGTAGTAAATTTATGAGCGGCACGCAACTGATGTCTCATAATGCTCAGGAACTCCTGGCACTCCTGAAGGATATTCAAGTAAACCAAGGAAATCTTTAAGTTGCCAGAGTCCTTGTCCTGTTGCATCCTGTTGATTTGGCGTTTACGGATCACGGAGAGCTCATCCTTGCATTCGTCTGCCATGGCCAAGATCTCCCGGTAATTGCCATATCTGCCCGTACTGATCATGTCCTCAGAGCTCTTCATCAACTCATTGACACGGTATCTAATATCTTCGAACTCCTCGCGATAGACATCCGGAACGGGGTTGAAGTTGTTCTCGACATGCTCCTTGGCAGGTTCTAGCATACGTTTCAGGCAGTAGATAAACTGCTGGTCGCTGTTCACGCCCAAGTGGAACCACGTATTGCGCTCCAATGCCATGTCCAAAGGCAGGCGACGCAAAGCCAACAACTCTTGCCGACGATATTTCTTCAACATGTCGCGCTCGTTATCCAACTCGCTCTCTGATTTCTTCAGGATCCGATAGTTCTCTTCGGTCAGTCCTTCCAGGATCTTATTGAACTGATCCAAGGCAAACTTGCAGACGAAGCTCTGCGTGCGAACCACATGCTTGGACAGCAAGTCCCACAGGATCTCCGGGTCTTTGGCGCGCATCATCAACTTGAAAGCAGTGTCTTTCTTTGCCTCTTGGACTTTCTTCTCATACTTGCGGCTGCTCTTATAAAGCAACACCACATCCAATACGATAAAGAGACCCATCACGACGAATCCACCGTAGTACATGCAGAGGCACACGATCGAGCACACGGCGAAGGCTACGCCGGCGGTCACGAACCATCCACCAATGACAGAGACCACGCCTGTCACACGATAAACAGCGCTCTCACGGCTCCATGCACGATCGGCAAGACTGGAACCCATGGCTACCATGAAGGTCACGTAAGTAGTAGAAAGTGGGATCTTATAATTGGTTCCGATGATGATCAGCATACTGGAAAGCACCAAGTTGACTGCCGCACGGACCATATCGAAGGCTGCGCCATTTTCCAAAATAGCATCATCATTGTCAAAACGGCTGTTGATCCATTTCCGAACGCTTACAGGGATGAAGGCATCTATCTTCTCGAAAGCATTGGAACAGAAGCGGATGAGCACCCTTGCCAACCGTGAGGAACCGAACATCTCATCGCCTTCATCCTGGCGGCTCAGGTCGACGCTGGTCTTCACGACATTCTTTGCCTTCTTGGAAGTACCCATGGCGATGATCATAATCACGCCAGCAAGGCCTAAATACAAGATCGGGGTCTTGGCAGAAGATGCCAAGGAGGTCATCATGAAAGAGTTAATGTCCCCTGCCCCATGTGCGGTCCAGTCCTGGAAAGAAGACAAGCCAGCGAGAGGAACACCGATGAAGTTGACAAGGTCGTTGCCTGCGAATGCCATGGCAAGGGCGAAAGTACCCATCAGGACAATAAAGCGGAAGACATCAATCTTGAGCAAGTGCATCAGCTCCATCAAGACCGTAGAGCCCAAGAAGGTGTAAAGCATCAGGATCTTGGTATTTGACACGATCCATGTCTTTGTATCCTCACTGATAAAGGGAGACCCAGCCAAGCCCTTGAAGAAGATAAAATAAGCGAGGGCTGTGAAAGAAATGCCACCGAAGATGGCAATGGAATATTTAAGATGGCTTTTATACTTAAACGTAAAGATTACACGAGAGATCCATTGGACGACAGTACCGAAGAAGAAGGCGATGGCAACGCTGACGAAGATCGCAATGATCACTTTCAACGCATCACTACTGTTGAGCAAGTCGCCGAAGTCGTATTCTGGATTGGCATGCATCTTCACCAAGGCTAAGATGAACGTACCGCCCAAGAGCTCGAAGACCAAGGAGATCGTGGTAGATGTCGGCAACCCCAATGTATTAAACATGTCGAGTACGATCACATCCGTCACCATCACTGCAAGGAATATGGTCATCACCTCCCGATAATTGAAATTGGACGGGTTCATGATGCCATGCCGGGCGACATCCATCATGCCCGCGGACATCACAGCGCCAATCAACACGCCAAGGGATGCAACCAACAAGACAGTACGAAACTTGGCGACCTTGGCGCCGATAGCGGAATTCAAAAAGTTTACTGCATCATTGCTGACTCCCACCCATAGGTCGAAGACTGCCAAGATGATCAGAAACGCTACAATACAAGTATAAAAACCAACCATTGTAATAACTATTAATTCATGCCGCAAAGGTAGACAACAATTATTACAATGGTGTTACAAAGGTATTTCGAATAGGTGATATTTACTTCATCTGATGGTTTGTGAAGGAATAAGGCATATCTTCCGCCTGGACGCCCCGTTTTGGGTTGGGTGTCGGTGCCATCTGAACCGCGATCTGAGCCCCCTTTTCCAGCATGCCATGATCGAAGTAGTTCTTCGTGTATGGAATGCCATCAACGGTCATGCTTTGGATATAGCGGTTGTCCGCACTGTTGTCCGGGGCAGAAATCTCCACGGTCTTGCCATTCGACAGATGAAGGATCACGTCCTTGAAATACGGTGTGCCAATCACGTATTGCTGACTGCCCGGGCACACGGGATAGAAGCCAAGTGCCGAGAAGACATACCATGCGCTTGTCTGACCGTTATCCTCATCACCGCAATAGCCGTCGGGATGGGCATTGTACAAGCGATCCATCACCTCCCTGACCCAATACTGCGCCTTCCAAGGCTGCCCTGCATAATCGTAGAGATAGATCATGTGCTGGATGGGTTGGTTGCCATGGGCATAATTGCCCATGTTCATGATCTGCATTTCACGGATCTCGTGGATCACCCCACCGTAATAACTGTCATCGAAGATAGGCGGGACGAAGAACACAGAATCCATCTTAGAGACGAAAGCCTCCTTGCCTCCCATCAAGTTGATCAGTCCTTGTGGGTCATGGAAGACACACCAAGTCCAATGCCAGCTATTGCCTTCGGTAAAGGCATCACCCCATTTATAGGGATTAAACGGGCTCTGGAAGGTTCCATCCTGATTGCGACCGCGCATGAAACCTACCGACTTGTCGAAGACATACTGGTAATTCAGAGCATGCTTCCGAAACGGTTCGAGTTCTTTCTTCGGCTTTCCCAATGCCTTCCCCAACTGGTAGATGCACCAATCGTCATACGCATATTCCAAGGTCCGTGCCACGCTCTCGTTGATCTTGACATCATAAGGCACGTACCCCAATTTGTTATAATACTCGAATCCATACCTTCCTGTCGACTTCACCGTAGGATGGACGGCATTGGCGCCATGCTTGACCGCTTCCCAAAGGGTCTCGATATCGTACCCCCGAATGCCTTTGAGATAAGCATCGGCGACGATGGAGGCAGAGTTGTTGCCCACCATGCAGCCCCGGTGACCGGGACTCGCCCACTCGGGCAGGAACCCACTTTCCTTGTAAGTGTTCACCAAGCCAGCCTGCATCTTGCTTGCCATCTCAGGATACATCAGGTTAAGCAAAGGGAACAGGCTGCGGAAAGTATCCCAGAAGCCGGTGTCTGTAAACATGTAACCCGGCAATACCTGCCCATTGTAAGGACTATAATGGACGACTTTCCCTTCTGCATCATATTCGAAGAACTGGCGGGGGAAGAGCGTTGAGCGGTATAGACAACTATAGAAGGTGCGTAGGTGATCCACGTCCTTGTCCCTTATCTCAATGCGACTGAGGACCTCGTTCCAGCGTTGCTGTCCTTTCTCCTTCACTTGCGCGAAACCATCCTGACCCAATTCCTTCAGATTACGTTCTGCTTGCTCCAGGCTGATAAAGGAAGATGCCACACGCACATGGACCTGTTCCCCACGTTTCTTCGTCTGGAATGTGACGATGGCACCCGCATGGTCGCAAGTAACCTCTCTCACCGTAGCATCAAGGGCCCCATCGCGGACAACATGCGTCATCGTAAAAGGATGGTCGAACACCAAGACGAAATAGTTCTTGAAGTTGGCAGGCACCCCTCCACTGTTCTTCGTCGTATAGCCCACGATCTTGTTCTCAGAAGGGATAATCCTGATGGACGAGCCCTTATCGAAAGCATCTACCACGACTTGGGCGGAATCTGTCTGAGGGAAAGAGAAGCGCATGATCGCGGCACGCTCCGTAGGTGCCACCTCTGCCACCACGTCATAGTCGGCAAGGTACACCCGATAGTAATAAGGCAAGGCGGTCTCAGCCTTATGGGAGAACCAACTGGCCCGTTTATTCTCGTCAAACACCGGCTTGCCAACTGTCGGCAGGATAGAGAACTGACCATAGTCGTTGATCCACGGACTGGGCTGATGGGTCTGTTTGATTCCACGTATCTTGTGCGCGGAATAGACATAAGCCCATCCGTCGCCCATCTTACCGGTCTGGGGCATCCAGAAATTCATGCCCCAAGGCATGGCGATGGCAGGATAGGTGTTGCCGGTTGACAACTCATAACTCGACTCCGTGCCCACTAACGGGTTCACATACTGGGTCACGTCCTTGTCGGTCCGGGCAGTTGCCGGCAAGACAAAGGCAGCGACGATACATGCACAGAACAATTTGGCAATAGATTTCATCTTCCCTTACTTTTCATTTGACATGCAAATGTAGTCAATAAATAAGAGAAAACAAAATTCTGAAATAGATTTTTTAGCGGAAAGGATCCCTCTATACAATCAGAGGGAACTGGCCTCACAGCCAGTCCCCTCCTCATCCAACGTAAAAATGCATAGGTATGAACTACATTTTACAGACAATTCCCAACTTCGTGCCTTTGATAAAGTTCACGATATTGCGTATCTCTGGTCCGTCAGGAACCTGCGCATTGATTTGCAACACGGCATCGAAGATGCTGTTCTTGCCATGGAATACCAGTCGGTAAGCATTGGCAATATGGTCTTGCACCTTCTGTGAAATATTGAGATATTCCAAGATGCCTTGGTTGATGCCATTGTATTTCACTGGGGTGCCACCCACAAGGATATAAGGAGGCACATCCTTAGAGAATGTAGTACCTGCCAAGATCATGGAATTGTCACCCACACGGACGCCCGGGTTAGCGATCACATTACTTGAGAAGATCGCGCCCTTGCCGATCGTGCAGTCACCGGCAATCTTAGTGCCGTATCCAAAGACACAATGGGGACCTACCTTCGTATCGTGGGAAATGTGGGAGCCCTCCATCAGGAAGCACTTATTGCCAATGACGGTCTGCCCCCCGGCATAGGTAGCACGGTTGACCACCACGTTCTCACGGAAGGTCACGTTGTCGCCAATGATCAGTTCGGTCTTGTCTCCTTTGAAATTGAAGTCCTGGGGCATAGCACCAAGCACCGTATTCTGGAACACCTTACATCCATTACCCATGCGAGTGCCATTGAGAACGTTGACATTCGGGGCGATGAAACAGTTGTCTCCAATCACCACGTCACCTTCTATGTAGGCAAAGGGGTAAATTGTAACATTGTCGCCAATCTGCGCTTTGGGGTCGATGACGGCCTTATCGCTTATATTATTTGCCATATTCTATCAGATTAAGAGTTGGACTATGTGATTACTTCGCACCGCCACCGAGTGCATAGTAGAGGTTGACGACTGCCTGCATCTTGTAGAAGTCGTCCTGCACGAGGTTGAGCTGGGCATTGAGCAGGTTGGTCTGGGCGGTAATCACCTCAAGATAAGTCGAGGTACTTTGTCCCATAAGCTCACGGGTATCCTCCACATTCTTCTTGAGTACCTCCACGCGTTTCTTCTCAATGGT
>ULNB01052357.1_pt1 | contig 12173 bp, 5 predicted proteins | sample 1951811 | NCBI WGS metagenome assembly ULNB01 (sample SAMEA4835566, study PRJEB28245) | human gut metagenome | biome: gut microbiome; material: fecal sample | place: Denmark | collected 2008
CCGCGACAACGGCTGGCCCGCCGACTTCCACGACATCGACGCCATCCCCTACCAGGAGACCCGCGAATACGTCAAAAAAGTCCTGCTGACCGAACGCAAATACCGCACCCTCTACCCGGACCTCGACGACAGAGCGAACTGAATCAGGCAGTAAAAAGCAAGCGCCTTCAAGAGCAACCGCCCTTGAGGGCGCTTTTTCATGCGCTTTGATACATTGAACTTTTAAAATCCTTGCAGGATTTTCTTAAGAAAAAGCGAATTTATATAAAAATACAGTTTCAATTCTGTATCATGTCACGGCAAGGAGTGACATAGCCTAAGGCAGGTTGCTACTGTTCTTTTGTATTTACAATCATCGAGTTTAGATAAGTAGGGGAAAAGGGAATGGCTACCTTAAATCATGTCTGTATGTGGTCGGGGAGGGGATGGACACCGATTACTGCAGAAAAAGCTGCAGGACTACATCCATATGGAACGGTTTCTGCTAAAAGTGGCTTATTTATGTGTGAACTATGTGGGCAATATGTTATACTTACAAATGGAAGCATTCGTGATAGGTATTTTAAGCATAGTGCATATGAAAAAAGTAAAGATTGTCCAGACCGAATGGATAATTCGAATAGTTATAACTATTATTCATATCATTCAAATGAACATGAGTTACCTATTCGTATTAAAGGGATATCGCCATCTTCTTTTCGATTTGAAATCGGTCTTATTAGAGTTCCAATTCAATTATGTAAAAAGAACCTTCAAATAATTATAAATACCAAAAATTACTGTTACACGTTTACTAGAGAACGTATAAACTTTGATGGAATAACTTATCTATCGATTGGAAAAACACCCTTTGAATCATGTAAAATCTGTATTCAAAATGGTGATGATAGTCTATATGAATTTTGGCCCCATGTAGTAAAGGGAATTGATCGAGAAGGAACTTTATTTGCAAAGGATTCTGGGAAGAAGATTACATATGATGCAGATGTCGAGGTGGAAAAAGAATACTATTTATTAAAATGTGGAGCCCTTGCTGTAGAGCCTAAAAAAGATTTACGTATAAGACGAATAGCAGAAAAGAAAATTGGTAGAAATCTTTGGAAGCTTTATTTAGTTTCTGCGTTACGCTTCTCAGCGTGTGCTGCAAGATTTTATCTTGATTTTCACTGTAGATTAACAGAGCAACCCGCTTCATTGCAAGTAGTGTGGCCATTGTTTGTAGAAGAAGATTTCCTAATAAAGCATAATAAAAAAAGTATGTATATGATTGTAAAAGGCAATGTAATAAAAGAGATAAAAACGTTTCCGGAGGTCAGGTCGTTTAGACGAAATGATTTTTCTTCTTCAGAAGGACTGTACGAGATATTTTGTTCTGATCGACAGCAACTGATATCTATAGGACGTATGCATGCCTTAAAATATACTTATTTCTGGAGAGAGTCCCTTAATCAGACAGGAAAAAATCCATCGGTATTTGTGAGCAATATTGATGGAATAGAGATATGTCCTGGAAAATCATACAATTTGCCACCAAAAGGCATTTTGTGTGTTAAAACAGAATACGATAGTGAAATTGTAATCATAAAACATGGTGTTGTTGCTGATAAGAGGGAGATAGCAGCGTCTACACGTATTGAGATTGATGAAATATCATATAGTACTGAAATACAGATTTTTATCGGACTTGATTGTGTGTGGAAGATTGAGTTAAAAAAAGAAGATAATGTTGATATCCATTCTGAAGTCAATCTACTAAAATTTATCACTAAGGAATCCGGAAGGGTAATTCGGACTCCGCATTCTTTACGTAATATTATGATCAATATGAAAAGTTATCCGATTGTGTATAAATGGATAGAAAAATCAATAAGAAATGGTATGATGGATGAACAAAGCTATCGAAAACTTCAAGGAATTTATCGTGATATGAAAATAGTAAAAGGAGATATAATATGAATTATATTGAAGGTCTTAATACAGAAGAAAAAGTTACACTATGTAGTATTATTACAGGAAAGAGATTTAAAGCTCTCTTTTTAAAGAATGAATCAAAATGTTTAAAACTAAATATAATAAGAAATGGATTCAGGGTGGCGTCATTAACGAATCAGGAAGCTCTTCTTGCTGCTATAGATAATATAAAAGAAGCCTTTATTTTGACTTATTGTAATAAAACCATAGGAGCTATGTTAAAAGCAATTCAAAAATCAGTGGACGACTCTAAAGGAAAAGGTAATACCGATAGTGATGCACTAGCAATAGCATTAGAAAGTTCTGATTTCGCCAATCCGCTATCTTTAAATAATATCAGTTTATATTTTAAGCTCATAGGAAAAGACTCTACGGTAGAGTCGTATCTCCAGATTTATAAAAAAATAGAACATATACGGGGGCAACGTATAAAAAGACTGGAAAACGAGAAAAATCATCTTCTTCTCCAGATTGAAGAGTTTGATCAAAAGATTGATGATATGGAAAGTGAGTATGAATCTAAAATCAAGAGACTTGAGCAAGATAAAAATGAATTATCGTTGCATGTAGTTTCTTTGAAAAAGAAACTACATGATTTAGAATCGATTCCTAGTCCGTTAAGTAATGAGGATGAAGCTTATCTAAAATCATTTGATGATACCGATAATTCAGTACTACCATCTATGAGATCGGATCAATTTACTTCTTTGTGCAGTGTCGTTACTCAAAAAGGACAAACAATGCTCACCCGACATGCTGATTTAAATCATAATGGATATTATGAGATTTTTCATCAAAAAGATGATGCTCCAAAGCGCTCTTATAATAGGGACAAACTTTATTATAAGGATGGACCATCTATTGACGGAGTATATGGCGTATGGAATTGGTCATCAATTCCCAATAGGAATGACCCTTCCAGGGAATTTATTGACTCGGAATATAGAAAAACTTTATTTCCTATCGAAATTGTTGTTTTGCAAGAATTATCATCTCTCGATGATTTAGCTGATGCATTAAAGAAGGGGATAAAGTATCTAGCTCACAGCAATAAAATGATTTTATCCATTTCAAGAGGAAAAGGTTGTTATGTAGGATTTTTATGTAATTTGTATAATAAAAAAGAATGTAGTTATGACAATAACACAATAACTGCATCTGTAGATTGCAATGTTCTTCCCGTATATAAATATACAGATAATGATATTTTACATTTGAATAATGGCATCTTATTTTATAGGAAAGCTTTTGCAGGGGTGCCAAATCAAATCTATCATATGAAGACACCAATGGAGATTGTAAGGCATCTGGTTATTTCTTCTATTAGTTGGCAAAATTATAAGATACGTGGCGATATTGTACGCAACGACTATAGAAAATTCAAAGACTTTCTTTCTACAATTCCAGTTGATGATATAATACCTAAAATACAAATAGAATGTAATTATACAAAGCCTACAGCAAAAAAAATAATGAATGATTTCATGAATGCGGTGCAGAAATACGTTGATGGAATAAGCTTAACAGATGAAATCGTTCAGTCTGCCATTTCAACGAATTCAGCCTTTAAAGAAAAAGCAAAGGATATGATACGTTTAGATTGGGAAAAGGAAAATAAATCTTTGCTGGATGATGCTCAAAATAAACTCGAAGGTCTTAAGGATGAGTACATGTCCATGGCTGAGTATTTAAATGCAGAAAAAAAGGCTTTTGATAAAATCAAAGAAGAAGAGAAATATCTTGAAAAAAGCATCGCTGAAAAAGAGAAACTAGCAGAAGATGTAGAATATGCAGTTTCTGAAAGAATTAAAAATGCACGAAAAAATGTAGCTGAATTTATTGCAAATATGGCTTTTGTTACAGGGACAGAAATAAATATCCAATCTGATATAGCAGAAAGACAAGCACCTGTAGAAATTGGATCGGAACAACATAAATATTCCGTAGTTACAGGAAGTACGACACTTGATGATCTAGAAGCCCATCACTGTTGGACCGATGCAATGGATACAGTGGTTTCAGAAATTGGTGAAGCTGGTGTTGCAGAGGAGTATCAGAATGGGCTAGCAGCATTTCTTTGCGCTGCATATATTCATAGACAGCCATTGTTGTTGATTGGACCAAATGCCATTGATATCGTACGGGCTTTTAGTGCAGCTATAAGCGCGGATAAAACACATGGTATATTATATTGCGAGGGCGATTATTGTAGACGTGATATAGAAAATATTGGTGATAATGGTGAGGATATCGTTTTGATAAATAATGTCATCATGGGAGGATGGATAAATCGTCTCCCTGAAATACTTTTCTCAAAAGATATTCTCTTTATAGCTACGCACCCATATCCAGAAGACATCCAAGTAGAGCCTAAAAGTCTATATACATTCATGCTCCCCGTCTTCACAGAGATTTTCGTTGATGAAAAGGCTAATGGAAAATATTATGGTGGATATTTTGATAGTGACTTTAAAGAATATGTATATACCGAACATCCAGAAAAAAGGAAAAGATATATTTCAAAATCATCATTAGCCATCTTAATAAAAAATCAAATCCATAAACTTGTAAACACGATGTATGATATCTATCCTGATATGACTGAAGATGATGAATTCTTATTTACAGTTTTGCCTATTTTTTACGCTTCAATGAAAATAGATGAAATAAGAGATATGATTAATGATTCGGGAGATAGCATCAAGATATCTGCTAATTTAAAGAGAACTATCCAAAATATACTAGGAGATATCTGATGAATAAATATAATGGTTTGCTTCAAAAAATATCACAACAATATAATATCAAAAAAGGAAAACATGAACGCGATGAAAGATGGAAAACACGTATTGTTTATAGCATATGTGGACTGATGGCATATGCTTCCCTTTGGGACAGAGATGAGGAAGGTGATGGGGTTTCTATTATACATGTAAAGAAAAGGATTCATGAAACATTTTGCAATTATAAGCTACTATATCCTGAAATTATTACATGCTTACCAGTAGTCTTTGAAAATCTAGATGATGAAATTGTAGACTTGTTTTGTCGTGCAGGTATGGTGTATCATAGCCCTAATAGAATTTATCCGTCGATGAAGCGTAGTGAAACCTTTTGCGGAATCAAATTTCAAAGAGGGATATCCGTGGGAAATATTAAGAATGTATCTGGTCTTGGGCTTTATTCAAATACACCAGATAAAAAATCTCTAGATGATCTATCTAAGATAAGAAGGATGTTCAGACTCGAAGAAAATACTTTACAGGATATATGGAAGTACACTATATCAACAAATACTTGGCATTGTAATCAAACACTAACTAGTCAAAAAAATGTAGAATATATTCGTTTACATCCACCGTTTTATTCGGGGTATTGGACAAGAGAATTAGACACAAGTGGTGCTGTTTCAATCCTCCGAGTAGGGCCGAAGGGGAACCAGGAATATTATCTCTATCGCTATGCTGAAACAGGACTGGAAACAAGTCCCCTTCAGTATTGGAAGGTAAATGGTAAAAAATATAGAGAACTTTCCAATGCTTGTCTTGCATATCATGAAGAGCTTCCGCCAATCGAGTATTGCGAAGATGGAGAGGTAGTATATGTAGATATAGGATATTTACCACCTCTTCCTGAACATAGTTTTTTAAAACTTTATAGCTGGCCTATAAGTGATTTTAGAAGGGTGTTTTCATTACAGGTATTTGCAATAATTAAGTCTATTTTATCCGATGAAGGTTATACATTTAAAAAAGGAGAATATGATGGAAACTGGCGCAAGTTCTATTCATAAACAGTTACGAACAAATCTGGAAGATTATATAAAATCTCAATACTTTGGGAAGACACCATTGTTGCTTTCTGCATTGGAAGAGCATATTGATGATGAAGGATTACTTTATAAAAAACCATTTATTGAATCATCGCCAGCATATGTGTCTGTAGAGAACGGGATAGAGAAATCATCTATTCCCCCTTGGATGAAAGAGTACTTTACCCAATTGTCTGAAGCCGATATAGGAGTCTTTAAGTCTCCTTTCGTGCATCAGCTTTCTGCACTTGAAGCTGCTATTGAAGGGAAGAATCTATTTGTATCGACGGGGACAGGATCTGGAAAAACAGAATGCTTTATGTGGCCTCTACTTGCTAAATTAGCTATTGAGGCACGAGAATCTAAAAGCTCATGGGGGAGACGTGGTGTTCGTACAATCATTATGTATCCTATGAATGCATTGATCTCTGATCAGATTAGTCGTCTTAGACGGATGATTGGTGACCAAGATGGAAATTTCATTAATATATTCAGGAAAACTTGTGGTAAGGAGGTACGTCGCCCTCAATTCGGTATGTATACTGGTCGAACGCCTTATCCAGGGCCACATTCGTCCAAGGTGCAAGATAGAAAACTTGAAAAAACATTGAGAAGAGTTTCGTTCCCTGAAAATGATTCTGAAAAGGAGTTCTTTGATCATCTGCTTCAAGAGGGGAAAATACCTGCAAAGGCAGATATGAACCAATTCCTTCAGAATCTTCATGATGGTATACATATCCCAAATGATGAAGATGCAGAATTGATTACACGATTTGAGATGCAGCAATTTTGTCCAGATATCCTTATTACGAATTATTCTATGTTAGAATATATGTTATTACGTCCCAGAGAAAAGAAGATATGGGAGGATACACGAGAATGGTTAAATGAAAGCGAGAAAAATAAGCTGTTGTTCATTATAGATGAAGCGCATATGTATCGTGGTTCATCAGGTGGTGAAGTAGCTCTATTGATCCGCAGACTTTTTTATAAACTCGGAATTCGTCGTAATCGCGTGCAATTTATATTAACAACTGCCAGCATGCCGAACAGAACAAAAGAAGATATTGATTCAGTGATGAAGTTTGCAAATGACCTCACTGCTTCAGATACAGAAATAAATTTCTGCTACCTTACAGGAGAACAAGAATATATTGATTCTCAACTAAAATACGATATACCAGATAGCATTCTTTTAGAATCTTCTTCTGCGAACTTCGAAGCTAAGAATGACATACGACTTTCTGCTCTTTTAGCATTTTGGAGACAGATAGAAGGTTTTGATTACAATATCACTGACTTAAAATCATTATATAATTGGATGTATGATAACCTCATCTATTATCGTCCGTTCCATGAACTCATTAAGTATTGTCGAGGAAATGCAGTATCGCTGGATGAATTATCTTCTAGGATTTTTCCGGAGCTAGATCATGAGATAGCGCTTAGGGCTGTTAGTGTTCTTTTGTCAATTGCTCCTTTAGCGAAAAATGATAAGGGAGCTGTTCTTTTTCCTGCTCGGATGCACATGCTTTTTAAAGGTATTTCTGGAGTTTATGCTTGTACCAATCCTCACTGTAGTCATTCTCACTCAGATAATGGCCTGACATTGGGTGAAATATATTTATCAGATAGTAATTTATATTGTCCTTATTGTAATAGTGTCGTATATGAACTCTATAATGATAGACGTTGTGGTGCACTTTTTTTTAAGGGGTATATTCTTGAAAATGATACCGATCTCCACGGTAATATATATTTATGGCGTTATTCTGGTCAATTAATTGATCAGATGATGAAAGAGATTCATTTGTTCATACCTACAGACGATTTTCAATTACCAATACGACAGGGAAAGAACGTTATAAAACCATGCTATCTTGATACACGGAGTGGATTCATCAATTTTACAGATGATTCCTTAGCTGCTAAGCCATGGGCTCGAAAATTATATTATTGTAATTACTCTGCAAAAGGACGTCCGCAAATCATTACATTCCCAACTTGTCCTCATTGTAGACATCAACTTTCCAAATCGCAACTCACTTCATTTAGTACGCGTGGAAATCAGTCATTCTTTAACCTGATAAAAGGACAATTCCAGTTACAGCCAGCAGTACCAGGAAAGGATGATAATCCAGAGCGTTTTCCTAATGAAGGCCGTAAAGTTTTATTGTTCTCAGATAGTCGTCAGCGTGCAGCTAAATTAGCTAGAGATATGTCAGATGCATCAGATATATCTGCTGCACGACAACTTTTTGTATTAGCTATTGAAATGATGGAAGCAGACAGTAAAAAAAGATCAATGGATTATCTTTATGATTATTTTTGTCTTGCGGCAGCTCAATCTCATGTGCATATTTTCCATAATCTTGATAGGAAGAAATTCGCTGAAGATTGTGATAGCGCTCAAAAAAATCAGATGCGATGCAAGAGACGAGGACGAGAATATAAGCCAAGATTTACGATTGCTAACGCACCAGTACAGATGCAAGAATATATTCTTCGATTATTTGCTGGTGGTTATAATACATTATATGATTCTGCTACAAGTTGGTTAGAGCCTACCGAAGATGCGCTTTACGATGCTCTTGATGATTTGGAAGAATCTAATATAATCGTTCAAGAAGAAGAATTTGTTGATTTTTTTAACGCATGGATACTTTCAATCTGTGACATGTATACAGCTATTGGTCATACTATCAGGGATACAGTTCGTTTAAAAGTACGCCCCAATTATGGGACTTATGGCCTTGATGCTGATTGGAAGTTCTCGAATGTTATCCGCAGTATAATGGGATGGGATAATGAAAATAAAGATGAGTTGATATGGAAACGAGTCTTAAAAGATGGCTTCCTTGATTCTGCACAACCAGATAATGGAAAACTGTATGTTGATATGTCCAGAGTAAGAGCTCGTTTCGATGATACACATGTATGGTATAAATGTGAGCAATGTTCTGAGTTAACTCCATTCATATTTAGAGGGAGATGTCCTAGTTGCGGATCTGTCCATATTCATCAGATGTCATCTGATGAATATAAAGCACTTGATTTTTGGAGAAAGCCAATCTACGAGGCACTTCAAGGAGAATCTATCCGTGTAATTGATACCGAGGAACATACTGCACAGCTTTCTTATAAAGATCAACGTGATGAGCTCTGGAGTCGAACAGAACAGTATGAATTACGTTTTCAAGACTTTATAGAAGACAATGAGACTCCTGTTGATATTCTTAGCAGTACGACCACCATGGAAGTTGGAATTGATATAGGGTCTTTAGTTGCAGTCGGTTTGAGAAATATTCCTCCGATGCGTGAGAATTATCAGCAGCGAGCAGGGCGCGCCGGACGTCGAGGGGCTAGTCTGTCAACCATTATTACATTTTGTGAGGATGGCCCTCATGATACATTGTATTTCAACAATCCAGTACCCATGTTTCGTGGAGACCCACGCAAACCATGGATTGACGTGGTAAGTGAAAAACTTCTTCAACGTCATATTGCTATAGTTACCTTGCAAGAATTCCTCGCAAAGTATAATGAGAGTCTTGATATAATTTCAGCAGCTGTTTTCTTAGACCATCGTCTTGATGAATTCGCGAAATATCTTACATCTTATACGATGAAAAAAGATAATATACTTCTGCCATCTGGAACACGATTCCTCTATTCGAGATTTGTAAGTGAATTAAAAGACGAATTCAATGTTTTGAAACAGAAACGCATAAATCATCCTGAACTATTTGGTGCAGAAGAAGGTGCTAAGATAGATGCTGCTAAGACTTTATTAGATGCTCTTTATGAAGAAGGTATAATTCCCACATATTCTTTTCCTAAAAATGTCGTAAATACGTATATACCAGATATATCTAACCCTGGAAGAATTCTTTATGAAGTTGATCGAGGGCTCGATGTTGCTATCGGAGAGTATGCTCCTGGAAGATCTATTGTTGTTGATAAACAAACTTATCAAATTGGCGGATTTTACTACCCTGGAAGTGAATATCGTGCAGGGAAATCATCTGCTCCAGCACGGGCTTATACCGAAGATCCAAACTATGTAAAACAAGTGCTTTCTTGTCCTAACTGTGGATGGTTTGGTCTTTTGGAAGATAAAACCAAACGATGCCCTTTCTGTGGAAACCACAAGCTTGAAATATCGCGTGAGATGTTGCGTCCATGGGGATTTGCTCCCAAGAATGCTGAGTCAATACCAGAGGTTCAATTAACAGAAGAATATACTGCTGTACAGCAACCTTTGTATTCGACGCTACCAAATGCGCAAGAAATGCGTCTCGTTTCTGGCTGTAAAAAAATACGAATAGCTGCACGAACAAATCAGAGAATTATCATGTTAAATAAAGGTCTTGACAATAAAGGATTTATGGTTTGTAAGGATTGTGGTGCTGCTATGCCAGGTGACGATGTTAATGTACTGAAGGATATTGATAGACCCTATAAGTCAAAGAAACGTTGTAAAAAATGTTATCATACCAATTCCATCAATGTGAATCTGGGGTATGATTTTATAACTGATATGATGGTTCTGGAATTCAAGATAGATAATAATATTATAAATGTTGAGAGAGATGATAATCCTTGGCTCGATCGTGCAGCACAATCATTAGCAGAAGCTTTACGATTAGTTACTAGCAAAAAACTTGATATTGAATTTACTGAACTAGTCACAGGGTATCGGCTTAGAACAGGAAATGAATCAGCGTATATTGATATCTATCTGTATGATAGCTTATCAAGTGGTGCGGGTTATGCTGTAAGTATAGCTGATATAATGAATGAAATATTACTAGAAACAAAGAATCATTTAAAGTCATGTGATTGTGAATCTGCATGTTCTAAATGCTTGAAACATTATAGAAATCAGCACGTTCACGGGTTGCTGGATCGATTTGCAGCGCTTCAGCTTCTTGAGTGGGGAATGGATGCGAATATAGCACCTAAAATTCCATTGAATGAACAAATAAAAATGATTTACCCTTTGAAAAATATACTTGAACAATCTGGATGTAATATCGATATTAACAACGGTATTACTGCAATTGGAAAGAGAGCTAGAAAAGAGATTACTATTTACCCATCAATGTGGCGTGAACCATATGATTCTAATACTATATTCATAAGTGATGCGTATATAAAACATGGGAAACCATATGCCGTAAAAAAGATTCTCGATAACGTTTGAGGTCTGATTCTGTGTCATGATTGTTGAGTTCGCACAGATGAAGATATAAGATGAATCAATAGTAGAGGAAGTTAGACGGAGGATGTAATCATGAAGAAACTGTATCTGTATGTTTCGGCCATACTCATCGGCATCTATGTATGGATGGCGGGGGCGTTGCCTGCCGGTGCGACGGATGTTTGGGTGGACCACTGGGACAGCGAGAATGTCGATGTATATGTGATGGACGACACGATTTCGTATGGCACAAGGTCGACAGGACAGTGGTTCAAGGTCTCGACGAAGCTGGTTCAGGATGGTCAGTTGCAGCAGGTTGTCGACTGGGAGTTCAGCAAGTACAAATCGGATATGTGGCGCTATGAGACGAACACGATGGACGGGACACACACGACGGTTGTCATCGTGCATAACGGTGTGTTTGAGTACGCTATGAATCAGATTGGCTGGTCGTATTATATTCGTAATGGTTGGTACTACTATTGATTGTGCACTAGCGGGGGCAGGGAAATGGAACTGAAGAAAATCGAATACAAGCTGACGGTCTGCAAGGTGGCAGATGTATGCGACATCGACATGGCCGCTGATTTTTACTTTGTCGGGAAAACGGATGAAGAAGTGTCGCTGGTGTGCAGGACAGAGGACACACCTGCAAAGACGGTAGAACGGGATGACGGGTGGAGAGGATTCCGCATTCAAGGCGTCCTGGACTTTTCGCTCATTGGCATCCTGTCGAAATTGTCCGGGATCCTTGCCAAACATGAGATCGGCATCTTTGCGATATCCACGTACAATACAGACTACATCTTGGTCAAAGAAGAAAACTTTGCGCGGGCATTGAGCGTCTTGGCTGCGGAAGGCTATCACGTCGTATAGGTTCCGGGTGCCAGGGAAATGGGGGATGAGCGCATGACGATCCAATCCTTGCGTTATATCGTTGCGGTGGCCGAGGCGGGGTCCATCACGGAGGCAGCGAAAAAGCTGCATATATCCCAGCCCAGTTTGTCGGCGGCTGTGAAGGAAGCAGAACGGGAAGTCGGCTTCAAGGTGTTTCACATCAATATCAAGAAGATACGGACGTTCAGCTATGCTGAAGGGCCGAAGGAGTATGGTTTGGAATGAGCTGTTTTTTAGGCAAGATAAGTTTTTAACATCCGGTCAACTACCCGCGACTGAAGTCGCGAGCTT
>ULNB01046560.1_pt1 | contig 12142 bp, 7 predicted proteins | sample 1951811 | NCBI WGS metagenome assembly ULNB01 (sample SAMEA4835566, study PRJEB28245) | human gut metagenome | biome: gut microbiome; material: fecal sample | place: Denmark | collected 2008
ACCTCTTTTCCTGTGCCGTTCTCTCCTGTGATCAGGATGTTCGCCTCGGTGGCAGCAACTTTCTCCACCATGTCATGGAGGCGTTTCATACCATCGCTCTCTCCCCAGAACATCGCCCCTTCTGTCGTCTTGGGCAACTTCCTCGGCGAGGTTTTGCGATAGGCATCCTTCAAGGTCGTCAGGAGCTTGTCGTTGTCAAAGGGCTTCACGATGAAGTCTGCCGCCCCTTCCTTCAATCCGTCCACCGCCAATTGGATATCCGCATAGGCGGTGAAGAGCACGACTTGTGTCTGTGGGCGCAGCCGCTTGATCTCCTTCAACCAGAAAAGTCCTTCGTTCCCATTGTTGATCCCACTGTGGAAGTTCATGTCTAAGAGCACGACATCCGGCTTCTCTTCCCGCAATCGTGCGGGGATGCTGTTGGGATTGGGGGTTGTGGCGATCTGTGCAAACTCCCCTTCCAATAGCATCCTCACGGTGGAGAGGATGTTCCGGTTGTCGTCTACGATGAGAATGTTTCCTTGTTTCATATCCTGCAAAAATAAGAAAAAGGAATGAAACCGGCAAATATTCGGCGTAAATAGTCGCTGGGAGTGGAGGAGGGGAGCCGTCCTTCCTGCTCAATGAGCGAAGTGCAGGTTGTCTAATCCTTTTACACCGACTGTCTAATTCTTTGACACCCTCATCGATAGATATTTCCTTCCTTTCCTCTGATTATCAATGACTTATGCTTTTTGGCACAACTTTGGCATGAAAGACGATATATGAATAAGATTTTTTCCATAAGTATCATTCTCTCGTCATTTGTAATGACGGCGTCGGCACAGGAAAGATGGACCATGGACCGGTGCATCTCCTATGCCGTCCAGCATGCTGCGACCGTGACCCAGGCTCAGATCACGGCAGACCAGAAATGCGCGGACAGTCGCCTGGCACGGCTTTCCTTCCTTCCAACGGTCAATGCGGGGGTCTCTGCCCAATACCAATGGGGACGTAACATCGATCCGGAGACCAATACCTACGACAATGTGACTACGTTCAACAACTATTATAACATAGAGGCTTCCTTGGTTCTCTTTGATGGAGGACAGACGCTAAGGGCTTTCCAGGCTGCCAAGATGGGGCGTGACCATGCCCTGACCGCCCTGGAGAAGTCGCGTGACGACAAGGCCATCGACATCATGACCAAGTTTGTGGATGCCGTGTATGCTCATCAGCTCATTGCTTTGAATGAGGAAAAGCTCTCCGACTCGAAAGCGTTGCTGCATAAGACCCGCCGCCTTTATGAGCTTGGCAACAAGAGCCTGCCTGACGTGACGCAATTAGAGAGCCAGGTGACTACCGACACGTTCAACCTCCTTCATCAGCGGAATGCCTATCGCACGGCATTGATGGTCTTGCAGACTGCCATGAACTATCCCCTGTCCGATACCTTGCTGTTGGATGAGGCTACTGCAGATACGGCGGCTTTGATCCTTCGTGACCGGGCCGATGACCTGCAAGGAGGCAATGTCAATGTGCGTCTTGCCGAACTCAATGCCCGGCAGGCACAGCTCGCCCTGAAAGACCGACGGGCTCAGTTGCTGCCTAAGTTGTCGCTTGCGGGAGGCGTCTATACCAATTATTACCGTAATTTCTCTCGCCCGTCATCAGAAACCCCAACGTTCAGGTCGCAATTGGACAATAACTTAGGTGAGTATGTCGGGGTATCCCTCACCATTCCTCTCTTCAGCGTGACCAGTCGTCGGAATGTCAGACAGGCGCGGGCAGACCGTGATCTTGCCGTGAGCCAATGGGAAGAGAGCCGCAGACAATGGCGTGATGGCATCTCGCAAGCGATCTTAGACCGCGACGGCTACTACAGTGATGTAAGGCAGATGCGGGTGAAGGTAAAGGCTGACTCTGTGGCATACCATCTCAACCGCCGCAAATACGAAGAAGGGATGCTCTCCACCTTCGACTTGCATACCTCGGCTGAAACGCTCTTGGAGAGCAGGATCAAGTTGTTGCAAACACAACTCTTGTTTACCTTGAAACAAAAACTCGTCAACTATTATAAAGGAGAACCATTATGGACATTAAAATAAAGCAAAAGAAGTATCTGATCCCTAAGAAATACTGGGTGTGGTGTATGGCCGGCATCCTCTTGGTCGCAGCCTTGGTTATCCTTGCCTTGGGCAATTTCAATTCAACCCTAGCCGTCGAGGGCAACTCCCTGAGCATTGCCGATGTGCGCTCGGCACAGTTTGACGATTACGTCAGTGTCGATGGCAATGTCGTCCCAATACAGGTCGTGCAGATTTCCCCGGAAGAAGGGGGCATCGTAACGGAGAAAGTGGTCGACGAGGGCACTCGTGTACACAAGGGGGATGTCATCATCCGCCTGAGCAACAGCAACCTCGACCTGGAGATCTTGAGTGCGGAGAGTGAGTTGGCAGAGAAGCAGGACATGCTACGTAATACGCAATTGTCGCTGGCTCAAGACCAACTCAATAACCGGAACGAGGCCTTGCAATTGGCGCAGGACATCGTGCAAAAACGCCGTGAGTACCATCATCAGGCAGCCTTGCAGAAAGAACAACTTAATTCCCGTGACGATTATCTGAAGGCAAAGGAAGACTACCAGCTCGCAGAGCAGAAATACCATCTCATCCAACAACGTCTTGCCAAGAGCCAGCAACTGCGTCGGGCACAGATGGACCAGATGAGTGATAATCTCTCGTCCATGCAACGGAATGTGCGACTTGTCAGGGAGCGCAAGGAAAAGCTCAACGTGCGATCGGCAATCGATGGGGAAGTGGGCGTGTTGGACTGTGAATTAGGACAGAACATCTCATCCGGGCAGAAGATCGGGGTCATCAACGATCTCAGTGACTTCAAGGTTGAGGCACAGGTGGACGAGCAATACATCGACCGCGTGCACAATGGACTGCGTGCTACATTTGAGCAGAACGGCAAGAAATACTTGCTTGCCGTGCATAAGGTGTACCCGGAAGTGCATGACGGACGATTCAAGATCGACTTCGTTTTCTTAGGGGAACGCCCCACCAATATCCGTACGGGGCAGACCTATTATGTCGACCTGCAATTGGGACAGTCCAAGAAAGCCGTCATTATCCCCAAGGGGACTTTCTATAGTACGACGGGTGGCAACTGGATCTTCGTCGTCGACAAGGACGGACATAAGGCCTATCGACGCCATATCCGCATTGGTAGGCAGAATCCACAATATTATGAGGTGCTCGAAGGACTCGAACCCGGTGAGCGTGTCATCGTCAGTGGCTATGAGAGCTATAAGGATTATCAAGAACTAAAAATAAAGTAAGGCATGAAGAGCTATCTTAATTTCCTATCGCGCAACAAGGCATATACCTTCATTAATGTCTTTGGACTGGGTCTGTCGTTGACCTTTGTGATCCTCATCTTCCTGTATGACGAAAGCGAGAAAAGTGTTAATCGTCTGGCAGGTACGGAGCAGACTTACTTGATGGCAGTCGACTACACCGAGTCAGGGACGCATGAGCAATGGTCGGGCTCCAGTCGTGAACTGATCCGTGTGTTGAAGGAACGCTGTCCGCAAGTAGAGTCGGGCTGTGCCTTGTTCTTCAGTCGTGGATGGCAAGTCGGAAAGGGTGCTGATGATCGGGTGAAAGCCGACCTGCTGTGCGTTGACTCCACCTTCTTCTCCTTCTTTCCCGTGCCATTAGCAGAGGGCAGTGCCAACACGGTCTTGCGCGACAACACTTCGGCTGTTATCTCCCAGGCGTTTGCCCGTGCCTTCTTCGGCACTGCGAACCCCATTGGGAAGACCCTTGTGTTAGGTCATCAACTGCGCTTGCACGTGGAAGGCGTCTATCAAAATTTCTCTGGGACGATGCTTCCTGATGCCGACATCCTTTGCCGGTATGAGTTGCTGCGCGATGTGTCCCCGGAACTGTTCCGGTTGGATGGCAACTTCGGTGACCCTGAGGTCTATCTCAAGCTTCGCCAAGGGACAGATGCCACGGTCTTGGAAAAGCAAATCGACCAGGTGACGGCACCGATCTACAAGGATTTCTTCCCAAAGGGGAAGTTGCTATTCAAGTTATTGCCTTTCCAGGAAACCTATTTCTCGGAGTATGGCTCTGCCTTTTGCTCGCGAGGTAATTCCAAATTGGTGAACGTTCTCTTCGCCGTTGGCCTTGTCATCCTATTGTTCTCTGTGATGAACTATATCAATCTCACCGTGGCACAGTCGGGCCGTAGGGCCCATGAGATGGCAACGCGCCGTCTGCTCGGTAGCCAGCGCAGCGATATCATCCGCAAGTTAGTAGGTGAAAGTATCTTGCTCTGCTTGGTCTCCTCCCTTCTTTCCATCCTATTGGCATGGGCGTTGATCCCACAGGCAAACAGTTTGCTGAACGCCCATATTGCTGCCGTGTCCCTGCTGTCTCCGCTCAACCTCTTGCTGATGGCGGTGTTGGTCCTTGTCACGGGCGCCTTGGCAGGCTTGATCCCGGCATCCCTGATCTCCCGCTATAAGCCCATTGACGTGGTGAAAGGAACCTTCCAGCATGCGACACGCATGGTATTAGGCAAGGTCTTCATCGTCATCCAGAATGTCATCACCATGATACTGATTGCCATCTCCTTGGTCATGAGCCTGCAGATACGCCATATCGTGAATGCTCCTTTGGGCTATGATACCCGCCATGTCATGGAGATCTCCCTCCCGGCTGATTTCTCCAAGAACATGACTTTTAAGGCAGAGCTGCTCCGCCAGTCCTTTGTCGTGTCCGCATCCCTTTCTAATGGCTCGCCGATCACCGGGGGATATAACCAGATGTACAACCATGACAACCGGTCGGTGCGCCTGCAGCGCTTCTATGCCGACGGCGACTATTTCAAGACCTTAGGCTTAAAGGTACGTGTTGATTATCATAACACGCCTGATGGGAGCCCTTATGTCAGTACTGGCTATGAGGCGACGATGGGATTGCCAACAGGTACTCGGCAGCTGAATATCTATGAAGACTCCACGGAGCACGTCGCTGGCGTCTTGGAGCCAGTCCATGTCAGGGATATCACGGATCCTAATGACAGTCAGGTGAACCTCTTTTACATCTACCGACACCCTGAACGTACCCATATCTTTGACCATGTGCCCAACATGTTGCTCATCCATGTGAGTGGCAATGCAGCCGCGGCAGTCAAGGGAGTAGCGGATATCTACCGGAAGGTCTTCCATGAGGAGATGGACGCTGACCGTCCTTTCATCTATCAGAGCATAGAGAACATGTTCGAGCAGGAGATCCGGGTCAGTCGCATCCTCACCTTATTTGCTTTCGTTGCCATCCTTATCTCGCTGTTAGGGCTCATTGCCATGTCCACCTACTATATCCAACAGCGTGCAAAGGAGATAGCCATTCGCAAGGTGTTCGGTTCTACGAACAAACAGGTCAGAGTGCGTCTTATCTGCTCCTTCCTTGCCTATGTGGGCATTGCTGCGCTCATCGCGCTGCCGGTCACCTGGTATGTCGTGAGCGATTGGATCGCGCAATACACCTACCGCATTACTTGGTGGCATTGTATTCTGCTCTCCATCCTCTCCGTTGGGTTGATCGGCTTTTGCGCCGTAGCGATCCAGAGCTGGGCGGCAAGTGATGAGAACCCGGTTAGTCATTTAAAAAACGAATAGAATAACCTGGCGTAAGGAGCCCTACGAAGCTCCTGTTGCCTATTAAACAATGGTGATATGAAACAAATCTTTAAACGCGGTCAGCACGATGTAGCCAAGATCCTCAGCTTAGGATGTGGGCTTGCCGTTGCCTCAGTGCTGATCGCAGAGGTCTTTTACGAGCAGACCATGGAAACATGGTTCCCCCATCATGAGCGTGTCTATCAGGTTTTTGAGGATGTCGTACAGGACGGACAATACAACCAATGGTCGTCTACCAGTGGGGCGATAGCCCCGGGCATCAAGGAAGTATGCCCACAGGTGGAGGTCGCTACGCGGTATACCCCGATCATAGGCAATGCCACGATGGATATCAACGGCAGGAAGTTCAAGTTCGAGACGATCGGTGCCGCCGACAGTTGTTTCTTCTCAATGTTCCCTCGCAAGACCATCCAAGGGAACCTGAGAGAAGCCCTTTCCCGCCCTTACTACTGTGCCATCAGCCGTAGCCTTGCCGAAAAGATCGGAGGGAATGTCATTGGGCAGCATATCAAGGGGCATGGCACATACCCATACACCTTCACCATTGCCGGGGTGTATGACGACTTCCCTTGGGGATCAGGCTTCCATGGGCAGGATGTCATCGTTGCCCTTTCCACCTTACGGCGTGCCTGGAACTTCAATGTCGTGGACAACTGGGTGGGAGCCGATCGTTTCCAGAGCTATGTGCGACTGGTTAAGGGCACGCATTTGGACGACCTGAAGGCAAATGTCAAGAAGATGATAGCCAATCATAAGGAGTTCGCCCTTTCGAAGAAGGCTGGAGTGGAGTTTAACTTCTCCTTTGTCCAGATCACGAAGACCTATACCATGCAAGATCAAATCAAGACGATGTGCTGGATCATGTCGATCCTTGCCTTGATCCTATTGGTTTCTACCGTGATGAACTATATCATCATCGTGATGGGCAATATGATGAGCCGCTTTCGGGAGATGGCTGTGCGGAAATGTTTTGGGGCAAGGCAGGGAGATATCTATGCCATCACCTTCAGGGATACCATTGCCCACCTGCTGGCAGCGATCCTCTTGGCCGTTGCCTTGTTGGTTTGCTGTAAGGGAACCGTCGAGCATTACATCTCAGCCCCACTGACTGCCTTGCTGTTGAACCGTGGTTGCTGGATCTGGTTGACCATCCTTTTTCTCATCCTTCTCCTCGGAGGATATGTCCCGGGCAGACTTTACAACCGTATGCCTGTGGCGAATGTCTTCCGCGGACAGCAGGAGACCCGCCATCGGTGGAAGGCAATCCTGCTTGCCATCGAGTTCTTTGCCGTGAGTGTCATGCTGTGTTTGTTGGCAGTGATCATGCTGCAATATCGCAGTCTCATGCATGAGGACATGGGATATGATACGGATAACCTCGCTATAGCTACCGTTGAGGGTGCCCAAACAGGTGATATGGAGAAAGGATATGATGCCTTGGGCCGGTTGCCGGAGGTGGAAGGGATCACCTCATGCTCCACCTTGCCCATTGAATCGCATAGTGGCAATAATATTTACCTGCCCGGTGATGACAAGCAATACATCAACATTGCCGACCAGTATAGTATCTCTGACGGTTACTTGCGCCTGATGAAGATCCCCGTGGTAGCCGGTCGCAACTTCACTGAGCCCGCTGACAGCAATTCCCAAGAGGTGATGGTGAGCGAGAGCTTCGTCTCCCAGATGAAGCAAGCCGCGCATTGGGGTGACAATGTCGTCGGCAAACGTATCCTTGTGAGTGAGCATGGCGACTCCCTGCATCCCTATTATACCATTTGTGGGGTCTACAAGGAAACCAAGCTCGGCAGCGGCTTGGAACGCGAACGGCGTGCCAGCGTGCTCTTCCATAGCCACTCCGTCATGCCTAACTTGCTGATCCGACTGCACCATATCGACCAGGAGAGCATGGATAAGATCCGTGGGAAACTGCAACAGCTCTATCCTGGGCAAGACATCACGGTTACCGACTATCGCCAGATGGTAGTAGATGCCTACGCCAGTGTCAACTCCTTCCGCATCGGAACCGAGGTAACAGGGATCACGGCACTTATCATTGCCCTGATGGGACTGATCGGATACACGAACGATGAGGTCAACCGCCGTCGCAAGGAAATAGCCATCCGGAAGGTGAACGGAGCCGCTGACAAGGATATCTACCGTATGCTCGCCATCGACCTGCTGAAGATCTCGTTACCAACGGTGATCTTGGGAGCCATCGTGGCATGGATCATCGCGGGCAAATGGCTGCAGCTCTTCGCCGACAGGATCACCCTCCATCCTTTGATCTTCCTGCCTTGCATCATCGTGGTGATCGCGATCATCGTCCTCACCTTATCCTATAACTGCAGGAAGGTGGTCAGGGCAAACCCCACTCAATATCTGAAAGAAGAATAAACCAATTATAAGAATCCATAAAATGACAAAGATATGATTAAAGTAGAGAATTTATCAAAGACATTCCGTACGGATGAAGTGGAGACCATCGCCTTAGACAAGGTCTCGTTTGAAATCAATGACGGTGAGTTCGTTGCCATCATGGGACCGTCAGGATGTGGCAAGTCAACCTTGTTGAATATTCTCGGGCTGTTGGACAATCCCACCCAAGGGGAATATTGGTTAGGTGAGCATGAAGTATCCCAGTTGAAAGAAAAGGACCGTACCAACATCCGGAAGGGCGAGATTGGCTTTGTCTTCCAGAGTTTCAATCTGATTGATGAGTTGAATGTCGAGGAAAACATTGCCTTACCGCTCACCTATCTCCGTATTCCCAAGGCAGAACGCCGCAAGAAGGTGGAGGCTGTGATGAAGCGCATGGGCATCAGTCATCGCGCTAAGCACTTTCCCCACCAGCTCTCCGGCGGTCAGCAACAGCGTGTCGCCATCGCGCGTGCCGTCGTGTTCGGCCCGAAGCTGATCCTTGCCGACGAACCGACGGGTAATCTTGATTCCAAGAACGGGGCGGAGGTGATGCATCTGCTCACGGAACTCAACCAGGAGGGCACTACCATCGTCATGGTCACCCACAACGAGCATGATGCCCAGCAAGCACATCGAATCATCCGCCTGTTCGATGGAAAGATCGTAGAAGGCTAAGGGGATGGGTTGGCAACCCCATTATAGTCTTCATGAAACACACAATTCATAAGATTGATTCACGAGATGACCTTTTGCCTTGCAGGAGGTCATCTCGTGCACGATGAAAGATGACCTTTTAGGAGACGAAAGGTCACCTTTTGCAAGACGTAAAGCCACCTTTTGCAAAATGCTTTACTGATGTAATTTTCCTGGGCTCTTTGCTACTACCGTGAGAAAGCCAAGTTGCCCCAAGGGAGAAGGGGTTGCCGGACCTTGGAAGGGCTGTATGCCACGGTCGGGGCATGATAGGTATCGTATGCCGCTTCGATGGCATTGACGATGATCTCCTCGGCTTGGTTCTCCCAGATCCTGAACTCGACATCCTCCGTATAGTCCTGGGCAAACGCCAGCAACCGGTCCAGGTCGAAGTGATGATCCATCACGCCCGCTCCTTCCTGCTGCGCATCAAAGGCGTTGCATTCTTGTTCGACGTGCACGGGGGTCATGATCACGGGCTTTCCCATGTACATGGCTTCGCATACCGACTCGAACCCTCCTGTCGTAGCGTATGCCTTGCAGTTGGCGAGATCACGGATGAAAGTCTCGTCATCGATCTGATGAAAGGATAAGGTACTGTCGACATGGGTCACTTCAGGTGCATCCTTCTTGTCCCAGAAGAAATGAAGGCAGACCTTCGGATGTTTTTGGTGCCATTGCATGACATATTCGCTGAAGCCCGGGTTGAGCATGTAGCCCGTGATATAGTTGCCATGGTGGCGTGGCGTTGACAGGATCTCGTCTCTGAGCAGAGGTGGGACCACGGTGATGCCCTCCTTTTCTGCCTGAGGGTATTCCCTCAGCGACAACGCTAAGACCTTCTGAGCACCCACGCACGTCATCTCCGTGAACACTTTCATCCATTCTTGGGAATGGCGGTGGACTTGTGGAAAGGTAAAGTCGGGGTGCAAGAACATATATTGATGCCCGATGCAGACTTCAGGGATCGCAGGGCGGAACAGTTGATGGCAGACATTCCCGAGGATCTCATAGAAGTTGATGATCATGTCGGGCTGGGTGTCCTTCAGGTGTTTCCTGATCAGGAAGATGCTCCTGAGGTATTTGGGCAGTCGGAGGACATTGTAAAGGGTGGACCCGAGGACGCTCACTCCGGTCTGACTTTTTGCCGGAAGGAAGTTCGGGCTGTCGAACTTCACCACGGGAGCCTGTGTCTTGGCATAGAAGAAGTTAGGGATTGCCCTTGCCTTGCTCTTGCCTACTAAGATTTCCACGACCTCATGGCCTTTGTCACGCAAGGCCTTCTCTAAGGTGAGTGCCTGCGTGAGATGCCCTCTTCCTTCTCCCTGAACGATAAAAATTACTTTCATGACGTATGATACTTAACTAAAATCCTGATTATAATAGACAATATTCCAGTTGCCACTGTCGTCTTCCACCAATGCAGATAAGGATTCCACCCAGTCTCCTGCATTTAAGTAGTGGATGCCGTCCAGCCATTTGTTGTCGGGATGATGGATATGGCCGCAGATGATCCCATCGCAATGCCTTGCCCGAGCGAACTGCACCAGTTCCTGTTCATAGTTCGAGAGATAGCTTACCGCTGATTTCACCTTTTGCTTCAAGGCTTGCGACAAGGAGTAATAAGGCAGTCCGTGGGCTTTCCGATAGTTATTGTACTTCCGGTTGATCCACAGGAGCAGGGTATAGCCGATGTCTCCCAACTGCGACATCCATCGCATGTTCTTGGTTACCGTGTCGAAGATGTCTCCATGGGTGACATAATACCGGTGTCCGCAACTGGTATAGACATAGTCGCGCACGCACCTGAAACTGAAGAACTCGAAGGGAATGACGGCATCTAAGAAGTCATCGTGGTTGCCCCGGACATAAACGATCTCTGTCCCGTGTTTCTCCACCATCTTCATGATCACCTTGAAGAAGTCGGTGTGTACCTTCTTCCATCGCCCGGTGCCAACCCTGTTGATGGCCCAGCCGTCGATGATGTCGCCATTCATGATGAGCTCGTCGCAGTCGACCGACTTAAGGAACTCCGTCACCTCTGCAGTCCGTGAGTTGGCGGAGCCGAGATGGAGGTCAGAGATGACGATTGTCTTGAAATGCTGCCTGATTCTCATGTCATGCCCCTTTCTTTCTGCTTCTTTATTGGAAAGGATGAGGCTCTCCGACACATCCTGTGGGTGCCTGGATGCCTAACAAGGCACAAACGGTGGGGGCAACATCGGAGATGGAAATGTGCTGGATGCTCCTTCCTTGCGGTATGCCCTTTCCCATCCAAAGCAATGGGATATGGCTGTCGTAGTTATAGGGTGCCCCATGGTTGATGCCATCCTCGAAGGAGTCGGCACTGGTCTCGTAGTATCCCGGCTTCAGGATGACCATCAGGTCGCCGCTTCTTTGGGGATGATAGCCTTGGATGACCTTTCTCTTCAGGTAGTCGGGGAGTGTTGTCTCATCGACATGCGAGAAGTCGATGACCCATGCCACGCCCTTTTCCTGTTGGAAATGCCGGATGATCTCAGCCTTGCGGGAAGGGTCGGAGAGGTAGATCCGGTTTTCGATGACATCCTTGACGCCCGGATATTGCTTGGCCTGGTCTTCGTCCCACACCCCTCCAGGGATGCCATGTGCATTCTGCTTCTTGTAGTTGATAGGTGCCGCATGGTCTGCGCTCAGGAAGACGATGTAGTTTCCCTTGCCCACTTTCTCGTCAAGAGCAGTCAGCAAGCGCCCTAAGTCATGGTCGAGTGAGAGGTACACACTGTCGAGTTGCGTGGAGAAAGGTCCATAACGATGGCCTACATAATCAGTAGAAGAGAAACTGACGGTCAGCAGGTCGGTGATATTGTCCTGTCCTAAGTTCTCTTTCCCTAATGCCTCGATGGCCATGTCTGCCACCAAGGTGTTGCCCATCGGACTGTATCGGATATCCTTTGTCTGGTGGTGGGCAGTGTTGAACTTTCTCACCCATGCCGGGAGTTCTTTCTGGTAATATGTGCTGGATATAAAAATGCCTTTCTTCGCGTCATACCAATAAGCGGCATCCGCGGCGTGTCCGGCAGGCAGGATGGCTCCCCGGTCCTTCAGGGAGATGCCAATGACCTTGGATAGGTAATTGGTGGCGACCTTTAGTTCGTCCCCGATCGTGCTCACCTCTAAGTTACGGGGCGACATCTGCCCTGCGCTGCTGTTGCTACCTACCCCTTGCACGGTCTTGTCCTCTGTGCAATAGGTCTGCTTCCCATCAACATAGAAGTTGTTTCCGGCAATGCCGGTCAGTGCCGGGATGGATCCCGTGTAGAGGCAGGAGTGCCCACAGGCAGTGACGGTAGG
>ULNB01046470.1_pt1 | contig 12127 bp, 9 predicted proteins | sample 1951811 | NCBI WGS metagenome assembly ULNB01 (sample SAMEA4835566, study PRJEB28245) | human gut metagenome | biome: gut microbiome; material: fecal sample | place: Denmark | collected 2008
CCTCATTTTTGTGAACTGACGGGTCTTTACTGGGCTTGGAAGAATCTGGATGCCGATTACTTGGGGCTTGTCCATTACCGTCGCTATTTTACGCGCAAAGAAGCCCACAATATCGAAGCCAAGAAAGACCAAATCTTGACTGAAAAAGAATGGCAGCAGCTCTTGGCTGAGCATCCCGTCATCGTGCCGGACAAGCGGAAATACTACATCGAAACGAACCGTTCCCATTATAACCATGCCCACCATCGGGAAGGTTTGGATGTAACAGAACAGATTATCAAAGAACAATGTCCGGAATACCTGCCGGCCTTTGAAAAAGTTATGAACCGCACTTGGGCCCACATGTTCAACATGTTCGTCATGCGTCGTGACCTTTATAATGACTATATGCAGTGGATGTTCTCTATCCTCTTTGAACTGGAAAAAAGGGTCGACATCACTGGTTGGGATCCCTATGAATCCCGCATCTACGGCTTCGTCAGCGAACTTCTCCTCGACGTTTGGCTGGAAAAAAATCAGATTGATTACTTAGAAAGCAATGTATCCTTTATGGAAAAGCAGGATTGGATTAAAAAAGGTGGAGCATTCCTTAAAAGGAAAATCTTTGGACGATAGATGGCTGGTTATCATAATTCCTGCAAAAATTGATAAAATATGGTAAAATAAATCGTCTAGGAAGTGTTTTTATTTTGAGTAACTCAAACTTTCCGCATAAAAGTACTGTTATTGTCTTTGTTTGCAAGCTACTTGTCAGACAATATATTCAAACCGCAGACTCTTAATGCATCACGTATTTCGGGAGTAGGTTTACAAAATTCACACAACGGCTTAGATTTGTTTTTTTTCTGTCACCTGAAAGATGATCTTGATACTGGCCCATATCGTGTCCGGCAAAATTAGTATTAATTTATTGAAAGTCATATTGATTATCTCTTCTACCATCATATAAAGAGTTTTACCTAGGATAAGCATAGCTCCATCGTTTCTTTTTGTCACAGAAAGCATTATGTAGCGTGTGAAGATGTAAGCGAACCATAGCCGTAGTACCTTTTTTTCTTTGGCATCTCCTGTTACTTGTGCGTAATCGCCCGATGGTCGAAGAAATGCTTCTTGCTGAAGATATTCTTGCTTTTCAACAAAGAAATAGGCAATAGAGTGGAAAATCCAATTTTCATTAAGGCATTTGATGATAAATAGGCATAACGTAAAACGTCTTTCGAGTAGTGCTGGCTGTATCTGTTTTCGACAGGAATAAATATTATGCTTTCTGTTTGAAGAATCTTTTACGAATCGTAGTTGATTAGTATTTGAGATGTGAGACGTTTGAGTTATCCAATTATGTGGATGAATTCGATAAAAATTTTTTTACAAGGTGTAGGTTATTTACTTAAACTTGTATGAGGTTCTTGACATTAGTCTATAACTTTTTTTCTGGTTCATAAGAATATTATAAGGGAGTAAGTTGGCATGAATAGTATCGATATAAATGAGTTAAAAAGAATCGAGCTTAATATATTAAAAGATGTTGCAAATTTTTGCGATAAACATGGTCTCCGCTATTATCTTTGCGGAGGTACTTTAATTGGAACTATCCGTCACAAAGGTTTTATTCCTTGGGATGATGATATTGATATTATTATGCCTCGACCTGACTATATGAAATTTATGGAACTTTATAACCAGGAAAGCAGCTTTTATCGTGTTCATTCGTTAGCTACAGATCCTAAATGGTATTCTACTTTTGCTGAAGTTGAAGATACTCGAACAGTTAAAATATATAAGCATTTCAATCAGAAAAAATATATCGGCGTAAATATTGATATCTTTCCTACTGACGGATCTCCAAATGATGAAGAAAAACGAAAACGATTCTGGCTAATTAACAATATCTTAACAAGAGTAGCAACACTTGCACAATTAAATTTCTCTGTGAGCAACCATTTTATTGATCAGGATAAAAAGTTTAGTAAGATACGTACATGGCTGCGTACCTTATTAAAATTTATCACTATTCCTATTGCAAGATGCATTTGCTCTATTGTAAACTTAAACAAATTAGTTACTAGACGTGCTATGTCATATGATGTTGATCAAAGCGATTATATCGGGGTAAGTACCTTTCCTCATTATGGATATAAAGAATGTGTAAAAGGGAGAAGTTTTCTAAAAATAAAAGAACGACCTTTTGAGGGAATTTTATTTAATACACCAGATGATTATGATGAGTATTTGAGCAATCTTTATGGAGACTACATGAAAATACCACCAAAAGAAAGACAAGTTTCCCATCATGATTTTATTGCACATTGGCGGGATTATAATGAAAAAAATGACTAATACTGAAATTAAACAAGAAGAATTAAAAATTTTAGATAATTTTTCCGATTTTTGTAAAAAAAATTCGTTGAAATATTATTTGTGCGGAGGATCATTACTAGGGGCAGTTCGTCATAATGGCTTTATTCCATGGGATGATGATATTGACCTTATGATGCCTCGCCCAGATTATGAAAAACTCTTGAAAATGTACCCTAAGTCTGATAAATACTATATTGTAGCTAGTGAGTTAAATAATTTTGATAGACCTTTTGCTAAAATTATAGATCAAGCAACGATTGTTAAAAGCAGATATAAAGATGGTGATATGGGGTTATGGATTGATGTCTTTCCTATTGATGGACTTCCATATGATATTGAAACAGTAAAATACATCTATAAAAGAAATGATTTTTACAGGAGTGTATTAAAACTTTCGAATTGTAAGTTAGGTGAAGGAAAAGGACTTATTAAAAAATTAAGTAAATTTATTCTTAAGCCATTAGCGAATATTTATGGTGTAAAAAAATGTATAAAAGAAATAGAAAAATATGCATTTATTTACCCTTATGAGGAAAGCGAATATATTGGTGTTGTAACTAATGGGCTCTATGGAGCTGGTGAACGAATGATAAAAAAAGAATTTGAAATTCCTGTTGATTTCCTTTTTGAAGGAAGAATTATGCCTGGACCATCATGTTGGGATTCTTATTTACATGGAATTTATGGAGAATATATGACTTTACCACCGATAGAAAAAAGAAAAACTCATGAAATGGAAGCATATTGGAAAAATGGAGGGATGCTGTAATGAATATAGCTATTTTAATTGCCGGTGGATCAGGCAAACGCATGGGGCAGGATATACCTAAGCAGTTTATCAATGTTTATGATAAACCGATACTGCTTTATACTCTGGAAAGTTTTGAAAAACATCCGCAGATTGATGCCATTGAAGTTGTATGCATTGATGGGTGGCACGACGTGCTTCGTGCTTATGCTCGGCAGTTCAATATTACCAAATTGAAGTGGATTGTATCCGGTGGAGCTTCTGGTCAAGAATCTATTCGGAATGGCGTTTATAATTTGGAAGGAAAGGTTAAGCCAGATGATATTATTGTAATTCACGATGGCATCCGTCCTTTAGTTGATGCCACTGTTTTAACGGATGTTCTTATCAAGGCACAAAAATACGGTAATGCTGTTACATCTATGCCTTATAATGAGCAGATTTTTATTATCAATCCTGATAATGCGTCTACAACAAAACAGTATATCCCACGGGAGACTCTGCGCCGTGTTTCTACGCCTCAGGCATACCGTTTCAACCTCTTGGATGAAAAATACCACGAAGCTTTTGCAAAAAAAATCGGCATTTATGGATCTTCTTATACCAATACCATGATGGTAGAATTGGGAGTGACCCTGTATTTTGCTGCAGGATCCGACAAAAATATTAAATTGACCACCAAAGATGACTTGGAACTGTTTAAAGCTTATTTGAAAGCAGATAAAGATACTTGGTTGAAATGAGGAGTATAATATGAATATATATGAACATCATTTGTATAAAGAAGATGTTGAAAGAGTAGCAGAATTAGTACTGCCATGGGAAAATTTTCAGGATGCTTCGGTTTTCATTTCTGGGGCTACTGGTTTAATTGGTTCTTTTTTTGTTGATGTACTCATGTGGCGCAATACTAATAAAAAAGCAAACTGCCGGATTTATGCGTTGGGGAGAAGTGAAGAAAAGGCACAGAAGCGTTTTTCTTGTTACTTTGATTCTTCCCTTTTTCATTTTATTCCCCATAATATTAATGAGTCAATGCAGGGAAAAGTGGATGAAAACATGGATTTTGTCCTACATTTAGCCAGTAATACTCATCCCGTTGCCTATGCAACGGACCCTATTGGGACGATTGCGACCAATATTATTGGATTAAAAAATATGTTGGATTTTAGTGTGCAGCATCATGCCAAAAGATTTGTTTTCGCTTCTTCCAATGAAATTTATGGAGAGAATAGAGGAGATCAGGAACTCTTCGATGAGCATTATTGTGGATATATTGACTGCAACACACTGAGAGCCGGATATCCGGAAAGCAAGCGCTGTGGGGAGGCTTTATGCCAAGCATATATGAAACAAAAGAATCTGGATGTAGTTATTCCGAGATTTACTCGCTCCTATGGGCCTACCATGCTGGAAAGCGACACGAAAGCCATCAGTCAATTCATTAAAAAAGCTATTGCAGGGGAAAATATTATTTTAAAGAGCGCGGGCAACCAGTACTACTCGTATACGTATATGGCAGATGCTGTTTCAGGGCTTTTAACGGTGCTTCTATTAGGCGAAACAGGTGAGGCTTACAATATTGCAGATCAAAGTTCGGATATTACACTGAAAGATTTGGCCGCAATTCTTGCAGATATTGCTGGAACAAAAGTGGTTTTTGAAATACCGGATGCAACTGAAAAGGCTGGGTATAGCAAAGCTACAAAAGCGAGATTAGATGGCAATAAATTACATCAATTAAAATGGATTCCTAATTATGATATTCGCAGTGGAATAACGAGAACTATTTATATATTACAGACTTTAAGTAAATGATTCTGTGAAATTTTTAAGGAAGGGAATTGAATTGATTAGTATTATAATTCCGGTTTTTAATAATGAAAAAGAAGATATTTATAGATGCATAAAGTCAACTCATAGTTCTTTATATCCTGATGTTGAAATTATAATTGTAGATGATGGAAGTGATTTTGATTGTGCAAATTATCTAGACATAATAGGAATTCAATTTGATAAAATCAAAGTATATCATATTTTGAACCAAGGAGTTTCGGCTGCAAGAAATATAGGCATTGAAAAAGCCAGGGGAGAGTATGTATGTTTTTTAGATGCTGATGATTTTTTGACTACACAATTTTGGATAGACTTAAAAAGGCATGAAAAAGAGATAAATCAATATGACATTATTTATGGATTAGTATATTCGCAGATGGGAAATGAAGTTGAACTAATTGAAGATAAAGCAGTAAAAATAGAGAAGGTTGGAAAAGAAGAGTTAGATGATTTATACAGACATATGTTTGATTTAAATACTCCCCAATATATAAAAAGGTATGGTTATATTAGTAGAGGTCCTGTAGCTCGCTTGATACGTAGAAATATTCTGTTACAAAATAAATTTGATGAAAGCCTCTCCATTGGGGAAGATATGATATGGAATCTAAAAATCTTACATTTAACATCATCAATTGGTATAATTTTTAACACTTGGTATATATATATTAAGAATTATAATTCGGTTACACATACTTTTTCACCTTATTATGTTAATCAATATCGACAAATGCTGATTAAATTATGGAGTTATGCTGATAATGAAAAATTGAAAATAGCAACATTAAACAAAACATACCAATCATTAGAAGAGATAGCAGATGCAAAATATCGTTTGAAAAAATATATTTCATTATCTGACCTAATCGATTTCAATTGCATTGCATTTAGCTATCCTTTTAACAAAATATGGGAATATAAAAATATAATATTTAAATTTATATCTCTCAAAAATGTAATGAAGTTGGTTTGTTATCGTTTGGGGCTTTTGCTTTTTTGTTTTAGAATTAAAAAAAAGTAAAGGAGCATAAAAATGAATAAAAGATGTCGTGATATTCTTTTTGCTTTTATTATATTTGGGTTACTTTTTACCAATATACCTAAAATTTTGCAATGTAACTTTTTATTTGGAACAATGGCAACGAAATTATCGGTATATCCAATTTTTATAGGAATGATGGGAACTATTTATTATAAAAAGTTTAATACGAATCAAAATATAAGAAACGATAGGTTTGAACTTTATGGCGTAAAATATATAGCAAGTTATTTACTAATATGTACAATATCTTTAATAATTGGGCTAATGAATTACCCTTATTATGATCTGATTTTAAATGGACCAGTGACACAAATTAAAAAACTAAATATCTTATATTTTTTGATACAACAAATTAATGGGAATATTTCTTTAAGAGAATTGCTTTCTTATTGGATGTTGATAAGACCAATTAAAGGACTTATCATTGAAACTATTATGACTTTTGGAACAGTATTATTGATTTTTCAATGGTACAAAAATGATAAAAAAGAGATGATGCAAATTTTAATAAAAGGAATCTATGTATCAGTTGGGTGTATATTATTATATAATATATTGGATTGTGGATATTTATTGAATAATATTCAGGCAACAGCTCTCTTACAAAAAATAAATCCAATTGTACATGAAATAAAGAATAATGGGACCTGGTGGCCACCTTTACTTATATCAGGGCAATTACGTTCATTGTTTGCGGAGCCTTCATATTATGGGATTTATGCTTCTTTTGCATTACCTTGGTTATGGTATAGCACCTTTTATTATTCAAAGAAAAAAGTGCTTACCTACGGGACAATTTTTCTTTTTTCATTTTGTTTGTATCTGACTAAAGCTAGAACTGCAGTAATATTATTAAATGGGGAAATTGTATTCTTGATACTATTCACCTTTTTTTTTCGTAAAATTATGTGGAGACATACGATTACTATTCTTTTCTGTACAATAATCTCATTTTTTCTGGCGACTTCTTTTATTAATTATGTATCAATGATGGATTCTAGAGCAAATGTAACTGTTAATTCCTATCTTAACGACAACGTAGGTTCATTAGCCTATGCTGATAAAAGAAGTAACCGAGCGCGATATTCTGTTATGGAAGCCAATCTTCGAATGGGATTAACACATCCTTTTTTTGGCGTAGGCTATTCTTTGCGACAAGCATACACAAAAGATTATTTGTCTACTGCAGGGCTGAATAATAATGAAATAAAAGGATGGCTAAAGAATCAGGAAAATTTAGGAATATTGAAAGTGGGTTTTCCGCCATTAGGTGATTATTTAGTTCGTTTAGCTGAAACAGGATTTTTTGGATTGAGTTTCTTTTTATTGCTTCCAGGGTATTTATTTTACTTATTATTACAGATTATTTTTAAAGAAAAAAATAATGAGTTAGGGGTATTGCCTTACATATTTTTTTCAATATCATTAATTGGCATAATGGCTTCAGGGATTGGTGATACACTTAATGTAACTTATTGTTATTGGTTTTTGCTAGGTGTTGGATATGTTTTATGTTTTCGAGGGTCAGATGGGAATAAATCAAGCAAATAAAATAAAAGTTCTCTTAATTGTTCCTCATCAAGATGATGAGATAAATATTGCAGGAGATTTACTAGACAGAAATATAATTTCACCATTTGTTGTGTTTACGACAAATGGTGATTATAAGTATCAAGGGGCTACTAGAATTAAAGAAGCTATAAATTCGCTTTCTGTTTTTAATGTACCTGAAAATCATATTTTCTTTTTAGGCTATGGGGACTCATTAAATACAAACAAACATCAACATATATTTTATAGTTATGATATTATAAAATCTTACGCAGGTCATATTTGTACATATGGAATTCCTACCCATGAAGATTATTCGTATCAAGTTTATAAAAAACATCATGACTATACTAGAAAATCATATGAAAAAGATATGCTATCATTGATACTCCAAATTAAACCTGATGTTATATTCTGTGTAGATTACGATGTTCATGCGGATCATCGAATGGCATCAATAATATTTGAAAAAATAATAGGTACTCTTCTCAATAAAATGAAGACGGAATTTACTCCAATTGTTTATAAGGGGTTTGCTTATGCAACTGGATATAATACAATTGATGATTTCTATAATTTGAATTTATTAGCAGTCCAATTTCCTCATGAGGGAATCATTCCTCATTATTATGCAAAGAATGACTTATTAAATAAATCCGCCTATTTGTGGTGCAATAGAGTTAGGTTTCCAGTTAATAAAGAAAATAGGGGACACTTTCTTTTAAATAATTCTATTTTTCATGCTTTGTGCTGTCATAAATCTCAATCAGCAGGGTTACATGCATGTCAAATTATAAATAGTGATAAGGTTTTTTGGCAACGACGAACAGATAGTTGTTCATATTATGCAGATGTGAAAGTTTCTTCTAATTTCTTAGATGCACATTATTTAAATGATTTTCAACTTTATAATACTGATGATATTGATAGTGAAGTTCCAGTGTTCAATCATTATGCATGGATACCTGATGAAAATGATGAGGAAAAGAAGATTACATTCACCTGGGATGAATATCAAGATGTCCAAAGAATAGTACTATATGGATTGCTTGATCAAGATATTCATATTCATCAAGTAGAAATCGAATTTGATGATGGAGAAAAGATTAAAGCCGGACCTATTCCAGATAAAGGTGTTCCTCTTATTATTGATTTGAAAAAAATTATTAGGATAAAATGGTGTTCTATTAAAATTCTTAAAACTGATGGTAAGGGCGGTTTGGCTGAATGTGAATTTTATGCAACAGAGCGGCAAAAAAATAATCCTATCGCCCCTTTTATTAAAATCCTTGTTCAAGATAACTTTATTTACGAATATCTTGTTCCAGAAACTATCAATCAACTTCAGTTGAAGGTGTATTATTTCGAATGTCAAGGAAAAGTTTCATTTGAAATTATTGGAAATCCTTGTGGGGCAAAGATTAGCAAGAATGGAATTTTAGATATAGATCATCTTACTAATAAAATAACCGTCAAAGCATACTTAAATGACCATCCTGATATTCAAGATATTGTGACTATTGCTAAGGTCACTAAATGGAAAATAAAAAAAATCCATTTTATGCAGCGGGTAGAAAAAGTGTTTCTTACGTTTTTATTACGATTAAATAGAAAATATATATATTTACGTAAAAAATATATTAATGATATATGATTTTAAACAAGGAGAATGTTTATGAATCAAAGAAAAATAGGGATACTTATCAGTTATGTAAATATACTTGTACATGCAGTGTTAGGCTTTGTCTACGTTCCTATTTTGTTGCATTATATTGGTAAAAATGAATATGGGTTATATCAACTAATTGGTTCACTTATATCGTATTTTAGTATTATGGATTTTGGCTTAACGGCAGCTGTTACACGATACTATTCTAAATTTAAAGCTTTGAATGATAAAGTTAATATGGAAAATCTTCTGGCATTGGCTGCCAGAGGCTATGCGATAGTCACTGGCATAATTTTAGCAATTGGATTCTGTTGTTTCTTTTTTATAGACTATCTTTTTGGTAATAGTATGAGTATACATGAATTGACAGAAGCCAAGAAAATGTTTGTTTTACTTCTTATTAATATTGCTATTACGGTATCCACAATGATTTTTAGGGCAATTATAAATTCCCATGAAAAATTTTTGTTTTTAAAAGGCTTAGAAACGATTCAGCTTATTCTTCAACCTGCCTGTGTAATACTCATTTTACAAAAAGCACCATCTGCTTTTTCTGTTGCATTGGTTCAAACCATTCTTAATTTTGGGTTGATTTTTTGTCGGGGATATTATTGTTTTGCAAAATTAAAAGTTAAAATAAAATATCACTATTGGGATAAAGAACTTGTTCATGGATTTAAGCGATTATCTTCTGATGTATTTGTAGAAACTATTGTTGATCAGGTGTTTTGGAAGACGAACCAAATTTTACTTGGTATTATTCGAGGAACAGCTGCTGTGGCAGTATATTCTATTTCTTCTTTGGTGTATATGAATTATATGGCCCTTTCAACAGCTATTTCAGGAGTATATTTACCTCATGTCACAGAAATGGTGGCTAAAAATACTTCTAATAAGGATTTATCTGACCTTTTTACCCAAATTGGAAGATGGCAATATTTTTTGCTGGGTTTAGTAGCAACTGGATTTATTATTTTTGGGCAGAAATTTATAGAACTGTGGGCAGGACCTGGATTTTCGGATTCCTACTGGATTACCATTTTAATCATCATACCTTTTACTGTAGATTTGATTCAGAATATAGGGCTTTCTATTTTGCAAGCGAAGAATCAGTACGCCTTTCGTGCGAGAATTTATTCTTGTGTTGGAATTTTAAATTTATGCCTGGCACTTCCTTTAGGAATAAGATACGGTGGTATAGGGTGTGCTATAGCGACAGGAATTTCGATGTTCGTGGGTAATGGACTTGGAATGAACTGGTACTATAGTAAATATATTGGTTTAGATATTAAGAATTTTTGGTATCAGATAGGCAATATATCAAAAATAATATTATTATGTTTGCTAATAGGATACGGTTTAAATGCATATATTATTAGCTCCAGTAAACTGGTTTTTCTCCTTAAAATCTTGGGATATACGGTAATATATGGAGTGATGATATACTTTATGGCTATGAGTCCGGGAGAGAAAGAAAAAGTGCGGGGAATAGGGCAAAAATTTATATGAACAATGAAAATAGTGCAACAAAGAAAGTACAAAGAATTCGATAGATTAATATTGCAAAAGGAATTTCTGTTATTCTTGTCATTATTGAATATACCGCATCTTTCGGTATATTGGAGCAGAATATGATTTTTTATTTCCATATGGTTATTATTTTTTATTTTGTCTATTTATCATCTTAAAATCGTACAGCTCCGATTTGAAGCTATGTGAAATCTTGAAAAATGTGTGTCATTTAACCTAAAGCCCTGGATTTTATATCTAACTCGGTAAGATGACATCCATCGCCCTATAGAGGGCGAACTGTTTTTTCGTCAGTTCTGAAATGTGGTGTTTATGTCCAGGATAGTGGTAGGTTTCGATGATGTCGAGCTTGTCCAGCAAGGTCTGCATCGTGAAGTTCTCGAACAGGCCATGTTCATCCATCTACTTCTTCTCGAAGTTCTCTTCAGGTGTCACGGACATACGCCGCATGCCCAGCCGCTCTTTCAGATTGCCTAAGAACTTCTTGATGAGGTCCTTGCTCCAGTAGATTTGGATAGCGGCAACAGCATCTTTTGACCCGTTACTACTATGCAATAGGGACACAATCAGCTAAACAATTCTAGATATAAAATCTGAGAGGACAAGGTATTTCGGAAAATGTTTATCCATATACGGTGGCAATTTCGGGCTAACTATAAGTCTAGTTGGAAATAACTAAATAGGCAATAGGCATTGCGTTGACCGTGTTGCCGTATTGCTGTAGAAAAATATGTTGAGAAACGAAACAGGCTACCCATTATTAAATTATCTAGATATAATAAACCCATTGTGTAACTTCCTTTGATGTGATGTCTTTTAGTAGATTCATTATATATCGAAGTGTGGTTACACGATATTTATTTGTTCAAAAAATTGTAAACTGCTGTAATAAAAAATAAATTGATAATTTGAAGGAGATGTGTGTGATGTTTGATTATTTAATTGTTGGTAGCGGGTTATTTGGTGCAGTCTTTGCCCATGAAATGACAAAGGCTGGCAAGTCTTGTCTGGTTTTGGAACGGCGTGACCATGTGGGTGGTAATGTGTATTGTGAAGAAAAGGAAGGCATCCGTATTCATAAATATGGAGCTCATATTTTCCATACTTCGAATAAAGCGGTTTGGGATTATGTGAACCAGTTCGTGGAATTCAATAATTATGTCAATTCGCCAGTAGCGAATTATAAAGGTGAATTGTACAACCTGCCTTTCAATATGAATACCTTTACCAAGATGTGGGGTGTCGTTACGCCGAAGCAGGCAGCGGCCAAGATTGCCCAGCAGCGCCAGGAAGCGGGGATTACGGAACCGAAGAATTAGAAGAAGAAAATTATCAAGGTGTAGCAGTCATGAATTATACCGACCGGGAAACGCCGTATACACGCAGCATCGAA
>ULNB01049610.1_pt1 | contig 12092 bp, 4 predicted proteins | sample 1951811 | NCBI WGS metagenome assembly ULNB01 (sample SAMEA4835566, study PRJEB28245) | human gut metagenome | biome: gut microbiome; material: fecal sample | place: Denmark | collected 2008
TGGCTGTCTTTTGGCTTGCCGTCTTCGTTTTTATCAATCTTACTTCGATCCTCTACTTGGGTGCGTTGACCATTCAGAAGGTCATGGGGATTCCCTTGGTCGCAGGCGTGCTGGCACTTGCTTTTTTAGCAGGACTGTATTCTATCTATGGTGGACTGAAGGCGGTGGCTCTGACAGATGTCATCCAGGTGGTCTTCCTCGTGGGTGGCGGGCTCATTACCACGGTGTTGGCTGTTTCCGCACTGAGCGACCATGGACAATTCATACAAGGTTGCCAGAGATTGATGGAAGTTGCCCCGGAGAAATTCCATTTAATCTTGGATCCATCGAATCCTGGATATAAGGATCTGCCAGGGATCTCTGTCATCATTGGCGGCCTATGGGTATCGAATTTGTACTATTGGGGATGCAACCAGTATATTATCCAGCGCGCTTTGGCGGCAAAATCGGTCGATGAGGCGCAGAAAGGCATGGCATTCGCTGCCTATATCAAGTTGTTGGTGCCTTTCCTTGTCGTATTGCCTGGCATCGCTGCTTTTGCCTTGCATGCACCGTTGTCCAAGCCAGATGAGGCTTATCCGTGGCTGCTTTCCAATATCTTGCCAGATGGTATCCGTGGCATTGCCTTCGCAGCCCTGACGGCAGCCATCGTCAGTTCTCTTGCCTCGATGATGAATAGTATATCCACGATCTTTACCATGGATATCTTCCGCTCGTATATTCGTCCTAAAGCCTCGGAACGGTCATTGGTAACCGTTGGGAGATGGGCCAGCCTTGTGGCATTGCTCATTGCCGTCGGCATTGCCCCGATGCTCACGGGATTAGATCAAGCGTTCCAATACATCCAGGAATTCACGGGGTTCGTGAGCCCAGGTGCCTTAGCCATTTTCTTAGCTGGCTTTTTCTACCCAAGGGCTACTTCCCGTGGCGCATTGGCTGCGGCATTGGGGTCGTTCGTGTTCTCTACGGTCCTGAAGATTGGATGCCCAGCCCTTCCGTGGATGGATAGAATGGGAATCGTGTTCATGCTGTGCTGCTTGCTGATCATTTTGTTAGGCAACCCGCATCAGGCAGACAAACACGTCTATGTATATGAGAGGTCTTTGTTTAGGACAAGTAAGTTCTTTAATATTTCTGCGTTAATCATTATGGCTGTATTGGTAATGATTTACTCAATATGGTGGTAAGATAAGAATTTTGATAGATGAGAAGATTAAGTTTATTATTGTTGGCATGTTTCTTTGCCCGACTTTTGCCGGCAGCCTCTTTTGCTGGCAAAAGCTACCCATTGCCCCAAAAGGTCGTTGGGGTTAGTCGTCCCGTTATATCGATCAATGGTACTTGGGAGTTTAAATACGATGATAAGAGTCGGTGGACACCAGTGAAAGTGCCTGGAGAGCTTGCCATGCAAGGCTTTGCCATCAGGCATGACCAGTGGTTCTATTACCAGAAAAAGATAAATGTCCCTTCTGATTATCGAGGGCATCGTATCATCCTTCGGTTTGATGGCGTTTACTGTCATGCCCGCCTCTCTGTCAATGGTGTCTTTGTAAGAGAACATTTCGGGGGATTTACCCGTTGGGAGACAGATATCACCTCTTTAGTGAAACCTGGAGGGGAGAATATGATTAGCCTTGCGGTGGAAGACCGTATCGATGATATCTCCTATGCGTCAGGATATGCCCATCATCCTATTGGGGGAATCCTGAGGGACGTGACTCTTTTCGCGCTGTCAGGGAACTCCATCTATGATGTCAATATTGAGACAAGACTGGATAGCTTGTTTCAAGATGCCGTTCTCCATTATTCTTTTGAATATGAAGGAAAAGGTCCCGCAAGAATGGCTGTGGACCTAAAGGACCGTCATGGCAAGAAGGTGAAACTGAGGAATTCTGTCTTCACGGTCCGGCAAGGGCATAATGATATCGCCATTCCTGTGGACCGTCCTGACAAATGGGATGCAGAGCATCCTTATCTCTATCATCTCACAACAACCTTGCATGCTCCTGGTAAGTCATCAATGACTTTCAGTGAGGAAGTGGGCTTCCGTGATATCAGGATCGTGAAAGATAAGTTGCTCGTCAATGGCCGTCAGGTCAAGCTTCGTGGCGCTTGCCGACATGATGTTGATCCATGGATGGGAAGAGGAACGACGCCATATCTGGATAGTCTTGACGTGATCTTGTTCAAGGAGGCAAACTTGAACTTTGTGCGTACCTCACATTATCCGCCCAACGAACGTTTCTTGAAGTTCTGCGATCGGTATGGGATCTATGTGGAAAGTGAGACGGCATGCTGTTTCGTGAATACGTATCGGCAGAAGAACTATGCTCCGGGAGCCTCGCAGGATGATCCTGCTTTCGAGGCACGGTATTTGGGGCAATTGCAAGAGGAGGTGAAGGTCAATCGTGTCCATCCTTCCGTGCTCATGTGGAGTATCGGGAATGAGAGTGTCTATGGCAGTAATTTCCAAAAGAGCTACGATTGGGTAAAGGCGACAGACCCTACCCGTCCCGTAATCTTCAGCTATCCTGGTTCCGCCAAGGAAAAGGGGGCGAAGATATACGACATCCTTAGCTTCCATTATCCTAACTGGGACGGGAACTTAGACCAATGGGGCTTTTCCACCCGTCATTTCCAACAAGGGGAAATGCCAGCCCTCTTTGACGAATGGGCACATCCTGCTTGTTATACGTATGCTACCTTGCAGACCGACCCAGGTATTCGTGAGTTCTGGGGAAAGTCAATCGATTTGATGTGGGATGGCGTTTTCCAAGCTCCCGGAGGGCTTGGAGGAGCTATCTGGTGTTACCAAGATGACATCTTTGAGCTTCCCGAGCCGAAGGTAGGGACTGCCTTCTGGAAGGAATTCGCGCATACGGCTAAACCGGAGGGATACCAAGGGAAGTGCGTTGGATATGGAGAATGGGGGATCGTGGATATATGGCGACGCAAGAAGCCTGAGTTCTGGGCTGCCAAGAAGGCTTGCTCTCCAGTCAGGTTGCTGATGGGGAAAAGAATTCAGGCAAGTGCAGGGATGGATCTTCAGCTGACCGTATATAATCGATTCGACCATACCAATCTGAAGGAGATTAGGGCACGCTATACTTATTTAGGGAAAACCCATGACTTGCCGTTGCCTTCTCTTGAACCTCATCAGAAGGGAATCCTAACCATTCCGGCATGTGATTGGAAAGATGGGGAGCACCTGAGGATTGAGTTCTTGGGCTCCCAAGGGGAGCTGATCGACCAATATGATCCCGTGATCGGCCATGAGCGGATTGACTATCCGGACTTAGGAAACGGGACGTCCTTGAAAATCGAGGATAATTCAACTCGTTTGGTCATTCGTGGGGAAGGCTTCGTGATTCCGTTCGACAAGAAGACAGGACTGATCGACCATGCCATGGCGGGTAGCCAAGTGGTGATTGACAAAGGTCCTTTCCTGAACATGTATGTGAACCTCAACCACTTGAGTGGCGCGGAGGTCCGTAAAATGGCAAATCATTATTGTACGGAGGATAGCGACTGGGTCATGGAGTCGATGGATTATAAGATGCGAGACCATGGAGATGTGGAAGTAAATGTGAAGGGGCATGCCAAAGGCGTCAAGGGTCACTACCAGATGCTGATCACTCCAAAGGGAAAGGTCACAGTTTCCTATGCCGTGGATGGCTTGCCCAATGGATATCTTCGTGAGACTGGGCTGAAGTTCTATCTTTCTGATGCGGTCCAAAAGTTATCTTGGAAGCGGGACGGCTATTGGGATTGCTATCCGGATTCTGCTTTTGCCGGCAATGATGGGTCCTGCTCTTTGTACCAGTCGCGTCAAGCACGATACGGCGAACGTCCTGTGCAGTCATGGCAAGATGACACACATGATTATTTCTATTGGGCTGACCGTGGTGCTAATTGCGATCATCCGCTTACCCAGAAGGCAAAGGGGATGAAGGAGAATATATATTACTATACCGTATCGACGGATGCAAACCATCAACTGTCCTTCGTGTCGACAGATGCTCAATTGGCATGCAGGATGAACAAGATGCCCAATGAACAGTTGATTCTCTATGCTGATAACCGTTGGGATTATCCGGAGATCGCTTGGGGAAATTATTGTAAGACCATCGAGGCTCTGCCTTGTTATGGGACCATAGAAATGAGAATTAAATAGCAAATCAGATGAAAATACTAACTCAAAATATCAAGATAGCTGCCTTGTTGGGGATGTTGCTCTTATCGTACATTCCTGGCTGGGCACAAAATAAGAAGATGACATTGGTTGCTGCCAATGATTGTGGCGTGCTGGGGAAGCAACCTTTCCTGGTGAAGGGAGAGAACTATACCATGCCGAAGGATGTTGGAGGGAGCGAGAAAGCGCAGACTTGTAATTATGGGTCTCAGGTTATCTATGCGTTTGATGGCATGGATATTCAGGCTGACTATCGGTTGGAGGTTACGTACTTGGCGGACGAAGAACGCCAAGAGCATGTCGTCGTGGATGGCAATGAGCTTCAGAACATAAGGCTTGAGCCTAAAAAGGAACAACATTACCTGATCGATCTTCCGAAGAAGACCTATGCTTATGGTCAGTTAGTGCTTGTCTTCGAACTGTCAGGAAAGGGGGCGAACGCAATTGTCTCCGATCTGAATCTGTATTCTTCTAATCCGAGAAAGCCGGTTCCTTTTGAAGGTCAGAAAAAATTGGCGTTGAAGAATATTCGTACATATCAGGTCGATACGAACGTTAATGCGGAGAAGGTCCTTCCTGTGTATGCGCCCGTTCCTACTTTCACGGAGGGGGCGACCCGCCCTGTGCTCTCCCTGAATGGAACCTGGAAGTTCAATCCTTCACCTGAGAAGGACTTCTACAAGTCCGACCAGGAACAGGGATGGAGCCAGATCCAGGTGCCGGGGGAATGGTACATGCAAGGGTTCCATGTGGATTCCCTCGCTTATGCAGGATATAAGAAAGCCTTTACCTTGCCAGATGATTGGAAGGACTGTCGGGTGAGGGTACGCTTCGATGGGGTCCATAGTGAGTATTATGTATATGTCAACGGGCATTCCGCAGGCTATCATTTAGGAGGCATGACTCCTTATGAAGTAGATATCACCCCTTACTTAAAGGCGGGGACAAACGAGCTGGCCTTGGCGGTCAGGAGCGAGTCGTTAGCGGATATGTTAGGGAGCCTGACACAATATGCGGCCCATCAGTTAGGGGGTATCTTGAGAAAGGTTACTTTGATGGCATTCCCCCATAACTATATATCTGACATGAGGATCAAGACTACGTTGGAGAATGGGGAGAAGGATGGACTGTTGGATGTCCAGTTAGCTGTTGCAAACCATTCTTCCCAAAGGCAGAAGGGACTGGAACTGCAAATGTCCGTATCGGGCTTCCGGGATAAGTCGGTCGTTAGGCTGCCTAACCTGCCAATAGGCAAAGTGTGGAAAGGCTCTGTCAAGCAGTATTGCACAGCACCTCTTCTTTGGAATTGTGAGCAACCGAACAGGTATACGCTAAGGATCGACCTGCTTCAAAACGGGAAGGTGTTAGAGACCGTTGAGAAAAAGTTTGGTTTCAGACAGGTCGAGGTGAAAGGGAATGAGCTGTATGTCAATGGGAAACCGGTGAAACTACATGGTGTCTGCCGTCATGAGATGCATCCTTTGACGGGACGGTCTGTATCAAGGGAATGGGAGCTGAAAGATATCCTGACCTATAAGGCGGGCAATTGTAATTTTATCCGTACGTCTCATTATCCCCCTTGTGAGGAAATGTTGGATATCTGTGATTCCTTAGGGATGTTCGTCGAATGCGAATCACCCGTTTGCTGGGTTGGCCATGGAGCCAATGAGAACTGGCAGACGTTGAACTACCAGGATTCGATTTACTTCCCTTATATCTTACAAGCCAACATGGAGAATATCCAGTTTAACCGGAATCATCCTTCGATCCTCTTTTGGTCGATGGCCAATGAATCGTATTGGTGCAAGACCTTCGCACAAGTCCAGGAGTATGTGAACAAGGCTGATCCTACGCGCCCGCATACGTTCCATGACCAGGCATACGGAGGATTCAACAACCAGGGCAGTACGGCACCGATCGCGAATATCCACTATCCAGGACCTGGAGGGTATAAGGTCGCTGCGCAGGGTGATCGTCCGATGACATACGGTGAATATTGCCATCTGAATTGCTATAACCGCACGGAATTGGAGACCGACCCTGGAATCCGAAACGACTGGGCAGCCTTCGCGTTGGCACCGACCTGGGAGAATATGTATAAGACAAAGGGTGTCTTAGGCGGTTCTATTTGGTCGGGCATTGATGATATCTTCCAATTGCCTGATGGAAGAGCCGTTGGCTATGGGGCTTGGGGACCCATTGATGGATGGCGTCGACCGAAACCTGAGTATTGGGACATGAAGAAAGTCTACAGCCCTGTCAAGGTCTTGACCGATAGCTTAGTCCCGTCGCATACCTTGGTCCTTGACCTTGAGAACCGTTATATCTACCAAGACCTCAGCGCATTGGATATTTACTATCGGTATGGGAATGAGAGCGGAAAGAAACGGTTGGCCTTGGCTCCCCATCAACGTGGACAGTTGACGATCCCTATCCAAGACCCTCAGCAGGCACATGAGTTATATCTGTCCTTTACTGATCCTAACGGGATCGTTGTGGATGAGTATAGGATTCCTGTAGGAAGACAGGTCCAACATGCGATTCCAGCCTTGGCAGAAGAAAAGACAAAACTGCAGAAAAAGGCTGACAGGTTCCTGGTCAAGGGAAAAGATTTCCTTTGTGAAGTGAGTAGGGCGTCCGGACAGATCCTGTCTCTTCAGAAGAATGGAAAGAACTTGTTGGTCGGTGGCCCGACCTTGATGGTCTTGCCCTTAACCGGTGGTGGCTGTTATCCGAATCATAATGCCAATACGCCTATATACAACGATTTGTGTTCCCAGTGGAAAGCAAACGCTGTCAACGCGGAAAAGGTGCGCCAGGATGTCGTTATTACGGTTTCCGGTACTTATCAAGAGATGGATGGGGAATATAAGTTGACCATCAATGCCAATGGCACGCTTTGGGTCGATTATCATTTCAAGGCGAAAAAAGATGTCAATCCTCGTCAGTGGGGAATGGTCTTTGAGGCTCCTGCCTCCTTCGACCAGACGTTCTGGGAAAGGAAAGGACTGTGGAGCGTCTATCCTGATGATCATATTGGGAGGACATCCGGCGTGGCGAAACTGTTTTATTCGGATGTCCCGGCTACGGTTCAGCCTCGCCAGCAACCAACCTGGTCGTGGAGTCACGACGCGAACGCCTTGGGCAGTAATGACTTCCGGTCGACAAGAAGGAATATTTGGTATGCTGGGTTAAAAGACCATGCCAGCCATGAGATCCTTGCCGTCTCGGATGGCAGCCAGCATTGGCGTGCTTGGAAGAATGGGGATAGGATCCAGTTCCTCGTGGCTGATTTCGTATCGCCTGGTGATGAGATGTTCTTGGAAGGTTATTATGCGAAGTATCGCAAACCTTTGAAGAAGGGCGATGAGGTGAAAGGCAAGGTTACCTTGAACGTTAAATAGGACTTTTTCTTCAATGCCCGGTGGAAATCCTTGGATAATCGGACGGATATCGTTATTTTTGCACTCAAAAGTAGAACGACAATCAATGGAGTGGGCAACGCCTTTCGTTGATGCTTAGCTTAATAGGAAGAAATGAAGAAGACGCTTTTATTTGCTTTGATCCTATTCTTGAATGGATGGACAGTGCGTGCAGAAAATATCATCTCCGTCAAGTTGGATGGGGGGACGGCTGGACAGTGCTTACGGGATGCCTTTGAAAAGGCAGCCTCTTATCAGGGGAGTCCTGTCACGATCCAGTTGTCACCGGGCATTTATCGCATTCCCCGGGAGGATGCCACGGTCAGGAAGTACTATGTCTCGAATACTTGTTCGGAGCAGGAGTGCCCTGATCCACAGAAGCATATCGCCCTTTTGCTGCGGCATCTCAAGAATGTCAACGTCGACGGCCGGGGCGCGACGATCCTCTTGGATGGTGAGATGACGGCTTTCGTGATCGACAGTTGCCAGAACATCTTGTTCAAGGATTTGAAAATAGACAATGCGCATCCCACGCAGGTCGAGATGGAGGTCGTGGAAGACGGGAAGGATTATATGAAATGCAAGGTCCATCCCACTTCTCAATATCGTATTGTCGATGGGCAGTTGGAGTGGTATGGCAAGGGATGGGCTTTCCGGAAGGGAATTGCACAGATGTATGACCCCAAGCGAGACATGACGTGGCGTTCCTGGAGTCCGATGGACAATTTATGTGAGGTAAAGGAACTGGCTCCCCATTCCCTTTACTTGCGGTACTCCAAGAAGCAAGAAGTGCCGGTGGGCACGGTGTTCCAGATCAGGAATGGGATCAGAGATGAAGTGTGCGGGCTGATTAATCGTTCAAGGAATGTCAGGTTCGAGGACGTCCATTTCTGCTACTTGGGCAATTTCGGCGTTGTGAGCCAGACCTCTGAGGACATTTTTGTCAACCATTGCCGCTTTGCCCCGGAACAAGGATCGGGGAGGACGAATGCGGGCTTTGCCGACATGATGCAGTTCTCGGGGTGCAAGGGGACTATCCGTATCGAGAATTCTTATTTCGCCGGAGCCCATGACGACCCAATCAATATCCACGGTACACACTTGCAGGTTACCAAGGTGATCGACAGGTCTCGTCTTCGCCTGAGGTATATGCATCCCCAAACATACGGGTTCCAGTCTTTCTTTCCGGGCGATAGCATCGAAATCGTCAACCCGGAAACGTTGCTGCCTGTCTACTCCTGTCTGGTCAAGTCGGCTAAGATGGTCACGCCTCGGGAGATCGAGATCACGTTGACCCAGCCGTTGGACCGAACTTTCGTCAAGTTGTCTGCGACGTGGGTCGTTGAGAACACGACATGGACTCCCCAAGTATATTTAGCCCATAATTATTTCTGTAGGATCCCTACGCGTGGCATCCTCGTAACGACGAGGAGAAAGACGGTCATCGAGCATAATACGTTCTATGGGACCCAGATGAGTGGTATCTTGGTAGCCGATGATGGGAAGAGCTGGTTTGAGTCGGGTCCTGTCCATCAGTTGACCATTCGTCGGAATACCTTTATCAAGTGCGGCAGTCCTGTGATCCTCATTGCCCCGGAGACTGGGACGAGCACATCCCCTGTCCATCGGAACATTTCTATTCGTGAGAATGTGTTTGAGATGGCGTCTCCCTCCTCGAAAGCCATTTCCGCAGCGTGCGTAGAGGGATTGACGATGGAGGATAATTTCGTGGAATACCCTTCTTCTGGGAATACGGCGGATGCGATCGAATATAAAAATTGTACTCATGTCTTAAACAAGAATAACAGAATTGAATAGGCTATGATGCCTCACATAGGTGTTGCTAACAAGAAAAAATGTTTTTCAACGCTAAAGTGTATTTATTTTGAAATGATTTCGTATATTTGCGCTTGGGAATAGGATGCATATTCTCTCTGAAATAAAAACAGCACGAATATGGGAAAGAAAACTTATTTGCCTCCACGGATAAGCAGCATCTCAGTTCCTAATGTATGCGAAAGCTTTGGGGAGGATAAAAGCAGTGTGAATGACTTTGACTTTGCCAAGCCACGGCGTGGCGATGAGGATGAAGACATGTATGATGAATCTACCGATTGGCTTGTTAGTTCTTGGAGCGAGGATTGATCTTTAGCTTGTAAAGTTCACGAGATTTGCATTTCAGCCATTGGACGATGCCGCTTGCCACGGCTGTCTATGAGGTGGGTACGTCTCCCAATCTGCCATGGAATGGCGCGCGAAAGGTGACCTTTCGCAAGGCGGGAGATGGCCTGTTGGAAGCTGGGAGATGACCTGTTAAGGGCTATTAGATGATCTATTGATGGCTGGGAGATAACCTCTTGCTGGAGCTCCGTTCTGCGCGCGCCCCGGAGGTATGTGAGAAGAGAGGTATAAAAATAAAAAAAACAAAATGAAAAAAATCATCGACGGCGACGACGGCGGTCTTTTTTGGAGTCGACGACGTCGACTCTTTTTTCTTATATTTATATCTTTATCTCTATTAATACGCGCGCGGATATAAGGTACGCGCACGAATATTGAATTTGCATTGAATTCACGTTGAATTTAGATTCAATTCTGAACGCATTTAGATTCATTTCCAAATCATCTTTATCGCCATCTATGATGCAGGAAAAATGATGACAGCGGAGTCTAAGGCTTTCATGGCTTTATCGCATGAGACAACTCTGTACCCCGTCGACGTATATCGGCGAATTCTTTCAGGGATTCTGATATGATCTTTGTTAAGCAGTGGTTATTCTTGTCCAACTACTGCTTTCTTGAAGGGCCTTTGGATGGAGAAAAAGAAAAGCAGAAATGCAACATATTTTTCATGGAAACCTTTCATAAAACCAAATAAAAATTGTATCTTTGCCAGATATTTATCAAATGCAATACGACCATTATGAAACTCAGAAATGTAACTTTGTGCCTGTTCGCTTTGATGGGCTTGTCAGCTCAGGCGGACACCAAGCAATCTCCGCAGGCTCCCCTGCAGATTCGCTTCAATACGCCAACTACTTTGTTGGGGTCTCAACCGTGGTATTATGGCAAACCTGCCGGGTTCAAGGGTAAGGTTCCTGTTGCCTATGAGGCTGCCTCCAAGATTGACCCTTATTATGAAAACGCGTCATTGCCCATCGGGAATGGTAATATAGGGGCATCGATCTTCGGGGCGATCACCACAGAGCGCGTCACCCTGAACGAGATCTCTCTTTGGTTGGGTGGTCCCAACACGAAGAAAGGACCGGCTTATTACTGGAATGTCAACAAGAAATCAGCGTATCTTTTGCCCAAGATCAGAGAGGCATTCCTTAAGGGGGATGACCATTTGGCTGACTCCCTGACGTCCAACAATATGAACGGGCTGTTCTCTTATGAACCAGCAGACGAACCCACCTGGCGCTTTGGCAATTATACGACCATGGGTGAGCTGCATATCCAGACGGGCATTGATTCCTTAGGAGTCAAGGACTACAGTCGTGTCCTTTCCTTAGACTCTGCCATGGCAACGGTTAGCTTTGTCAAGAATGGTGTCCGTTATGTCCGCAGCTCGTTCTGCTCTTACCCGGACAACGTCATCGTGATGAGATACACGGCCAACAAGAAAAAGATGCAGAATCTCACGCTGTCTTATTGCCCGAATCCCTTGGCAACAGGCAATACGCAGGTGATCAATGGGAATACGCTCGTTTACAAGGCAACCCTTGATAACAATGGGATGAAATTCGACCTCCGCATCCGGATGATTGTCAAAGGAGCCAATGCAAAGATCATGAGGGGACAATCTGATCGGCTGTCCGTAGTAAGGGCCGACGAGGTGTTGTTCCTCGTGACGGCGGATACGGACTATAAGATGAACTTCGATCCAGATTTCAATGACGCCCAGGCTTATGTAGGCGTAGATCCTGCCAAGACCACGACGGCTTGGTTGAATGCTGCCGCACAGTCATCCTATACGCAATTGCTGAATAGACACCTCGCTGATTACCAGCCGATATTCAACCATGTGCGGTTTGAACTCAATGGTGCGGTGAACCCTGACCTGACCAAGGCGACGGGCGATCGGTTGAAGGATTATCGGAAAGGGGTGAAGGATTCTTATTTAGAGACACTTTATTTCCAGTATGGTCGCTACCTCTTGATCGCCTCCTCCCGCAATAACCTCCCAGCCAACCTACAAGGCTTGTGGCTGAATAATATCGACGGTCCTTGGCATTGCGACTATCATAACAACATCAACATCCAGATGAACTATTGGCCGGCATTGCAGGATAACCTGTTAGAGTGCATGCAGCCGATGATCGACTATATCAAGTCACAGGTAAAAGGTGGGGCCGTGACGGCTAAGGATTATTTTGGTGCACGGGGCTGGACGACGTCTATCTCCTCGAATCCTTTTGGCTTGACCACCCCCTTGCGCGATCGTGCCATGCAGTATAACCTGAGTCCTATGGCTG
>ULNB01001241.1_pt1 | contig 12079 bp, 8 predicted proteins | sample 1951811 | NCBI WGS metagenome assembly ULNB01 (sample SAMEA4835566, study PRJEB28245) | human gut metagenome | biome: gut microbiome; material: fecal sample | place: Denmark | collected 2008
GCCGGTGTCGGCGTGACTGCCGATACACTGGATCGCGCTCAGGCTCTTGTCGAGGCTGGGGCTGACGCCATTGTCGTGGATACTGCACATGGACATTCCTTGGGCGTTATTGAGAAGCTTCGTGAGGTGAAGGCTTCTTTCCCGAAGGTGGACATCGTCGTAGGAAACGTGGCTACAGGAGCCGCAGCCAAGATGTTAGTGGACAACGGCGCAGATGCCATCAAGGTGGGTATCGGGCCGGGCTCGATCTGTACGACACGTGTGGTAGCGGGCGTAGGCGTGCCACAGCTCTCTGCTGTATATGACGTATATTCCGCTTTGCAAGGCACGGATGTGCCCCTGATTGCAGATGGTGGACTTCGTTACTCTGGTGACGTGGTGAAGGCATTGGCTGCCGGTGGCAGTTGCGTGATGATCGGGTCTTTGGTGGCTGGCACGGAGGAGAGCCCTGGCGAGACTATTATTTTCAATGGACGTAAGTTCAAGAGCTATCGAGGCATGGGATCTCTGGAGGCGATGGAGCAGAAGAATGGTTCCAAGGACCGCTACTTCCAAGGCGAGATCAAAGATGCCAAGAAGCTGGTCCCGGAAGGTATCGCAGGTCGCGTGCCGTACAAGGGAACCGTTCAGGAGGTGATCTATCAACTGGTGGGTGGTCTGCGCTCCGGTATGGGCTACTGTGGGGCAGCTACCATCGAGAAATTGCATGATGCTAAATTTGTGAGGATTACCAACGCTGGTGTCTTAGAGAGTCATCCCCATGACATCACGATTACTAGCGAGGCTCCTAACTACAGTCGTCCGGAATAAAGATGAATCTGATGAAGTTCAAAACTCTATTGGTCCTCTTGGGGGGATGGTGTGGCTTGGCGTTTGCGCAAGATGACCCGGTGATCATGACGATCGGAGGGGAGCCTGTCCATCGTTCGGAGTTTGAATATTCATATAATAAAAACAATACGGCAAATGTGATTGACAAGAAGAGTGTCGACGAGTACGTCGACCTCTTCGTCAATTACAAGTTGAAAGTCCTTGCTGCCAAGGCAGCTCATTTGGATACCATCAGCTCGCTCCGTCAGGAGTTCTTGGGGTATCGTAACCAACAGCTCTTGCCTTCTTTCCTCACGGATGACGATTTAGAGCAAGAGGCAAGGAAGATCTATCAGGAGACCCAAGCAAGGATAAACGGAAATGGGGGGCTGCGAAAGCTGTCGCAAATCTTTATTTATCTTCCCCAGAAGTCAACGAAAGCCCAGGAGAACGCGGCGAAGGTCCGGGCTGACTCTATCTACCAGGCTCTTCAGCAGGGGACTGCCTTTGATGTCCTCGCCCGGAAATGTTCCGATGAGAAGGCATCAGCAGTGAAAGGTGGGGAACTGCCGTGGATCCAGAAAGGGCAGACCTTAAAGGAATTCGAGGACGTGGCCTTTTCTCTGAAAGAGGGAGAGGTCAGCAAGCCTTTTCTCTCTCCGGTCGGTTACCATATCCTCTTGCTGAAAAAGGAGAGCGATTTCTTCCCCTATGACTCTGTCAGGGCAGACATCCTTAAGTTTATCGACCAGCGAGGACTCCGGGAGAGCATCATTGATGGGAAGGTGAAGGCTGTGGCTGAGAGCAAGGGTATTTCCAAGGATGAGGTCCTGAACGAGAAAGAGAAGGAGTTGGAAGCCCAGGACCCATCGCTCAAATACTTGATCCAGGAATACCGTGACGGGAGTTTGCTCTATGAGATCAGCAACCGTACTGTATGGGAGAAAGCTGAAAAGGATGAGGCTGGATTGCAAAACTATTATAGCCGGAATAAGAAAAGATATCGCTGGAGCCAACCCAGATTCAAGGGTATTGCCTATTATACACAGAAGGAGGAGGATCTAAAGACTGTTCAGAAGACCATCAAGAATGTGCCTTTCAGTCAGTGGACGGAGGTGTTGAACAAGCATTTTGGACAAGGAAAGGAGATCACGATCAAGGCAGAGAAAGGTATTTTCAAGAAAGGGGACAATGCCGTCATCGACAAGGAAGTGTTCAAGGCTCAGGTGTCGGTTCCCACAGTGAAAGGCTATCCTTACTTTGCCGTGTATGGGAAGAGGCTGAAGAAAGGTCCACAGGATATGGAGGACGTCCGTTCGCAAGTAGTGGCCGATTATCAGGAACAACTTGAAAGGGAATGGGTGAAAAGCTTGAGGAGCCAGTATCCTGTCCAAGTCAATCAAGACATACTTGCGACCGTAAACAAGCATTATTAGTTTTATGTACTGTAAAGTACCAAAAGATATACGAATGAAAATTGGATTTAGAATATTGTTAGGTTTGATGGCATTGCTCTTCGTCGTAGGGGTCAATGCAAATGCCAGCCGTTTCCGTAACGGTCTGATGAATGACGATACCACTAAGGTGACCAAGGAAGAGCCGAAAATACCGGAGTCGAGTATTGTCGACGAGGTAATCTGGGTGGTCGGCGATGAGCCGATCCTGAAATCGGAGGTAGAGGCCGTCCGCCTGCAAGGTGAGGCAGAGGGAACCAAGTGGAAGGGGGATCCGGATTGTGCGATCCCAGAACAGATGGCTGTACAAAAGTTGTTCCTGCATCAGGCTGCCATTGACAGTATCGAGGTGACGGAATCGGAGATCTCCCAGGACATAGACCAGCAGATCAACTATTGGATCCAGCTGATCGGGTCGAAGGAGAAGTTGGAAGAATACCGCAAGCAGACGGTCACGCAGATGCGCCAGCAGATGCATGATGATTTCAAGAATAATAAACTGATCCAGAAGGAGAAGGAAAGCCTGGTCAAGGATATCACAGTGTCTCCTGTCGCTGTCCGTGCTTATTTCAAGAACCTTCCGGAAGATAGCATTCCTTTTGTGCCAACAGAGGTTGAGGTGGAGATCCTTACCCGTCAGCCGAAGGTGGCACCTGAGGAGATCGCCCGCATCAAGGACCAGTTGCGTGACTTTACGGAGCGTGTGAACAAGGGTGAGACGACCTTTGCTACCTTGGCACGCCTCTATTCAGAAGACCCGGGGTCAGCTCGTCAGGGTGGGGAATTAGGATATACTGGTCGTGGTGTCTTGGACCCAGCCTTCGCAAACGTGGCTTTCAACTTGACAGATCCTAAGAAAATATCCAAGATCGTGGAGACGGAGTTCGGCTACCATATCATCCAGTTGATTGACAAGCGCGGTGATAAGGTGAACGTCCGCCATATCTTGTTGAAGCCTAATGTCACGGAGGAGGCGGTCACCCAGGCTAAGCAGCGCCTGGATTCCATCGCTACGGATATCCGTGCCAATAAGTTCTCCTTTGAGGAGGCAGCTACCGTCCTCTCCGATGACAAGGATACGAAGAACAACAATGGCGTGATGGTCAACACGGTGCAGTCGGCAGAGGGCCCGATCCGTACCTCCCGCTTTGAGATGAAGGATCTCCCAACGGAGGTTGCAAAGGTCGTGGACACCCTGAAGGTGGGGGCGATCTCCCAGGCCTTTGAAATGGTCAACTCCAAAGGGAAGAAGGTGTGTGCCATCGTCAAGCTAAAGGATAAGATCGAGGGGCATAAGGCTACCATTACCGAGGACTTTCAGGTGATGAAGAATGTCGTCCTTGCCAAGGAAAGGGAAAAGACTTTGCACGACTGGGTGGTGAACAAGATCAAGCATACTTATATACGTATGGCTGACCGGTATAAGAATTGTAAATTTGAATACGAAGGTTGGGTTAAATGACGTCCAGAAAGAACATATATGCTTATATCTATGGGCATAGGATTACTCTTGTAGTGGTTCTATGCCTTTTTGGGCTATGCGTGGCACAGTCCAGCAGGGTCAAACACCGCCGTGTGAAGCCCAAGGACGACCGGGTGTACCTCATCCATTCGGATGAGCTGAAATTCGACATGTATGGTCCTAACCCAGATGCGCAGATTGTCAAGGGACGTGTTCATTTCTCCCACCAAGGGGCACAACTATGGTGTGATAGTGCCTATTTCTACCAGCAGTCGAATTCGGTGAAAGCCTTTGGACATGTCCGCTTCCGGCAAGGGGATACCTTGTCGTTGACCTGCGACCATGCCGCTTATGACGGGCAGCAGCAGTTGATGACTGCCAGTAAGAACGTGGTGCTGCATCATCGCAAGCAGACCTTGTATACGGACAGCCTGATCTACGACCGACTCTATAGTTTCGCCTATTTCCAAGAGGGCGGAACGCTGATCGACGGAAAGGACAAACTGGTCTCCGACTGGGGGCAATACAATACGGGGACACGCGAGGCGGTGTTCTATTATAATGTGAAAATGCGGAATGGGCCCAGGCTGATCACGACGGATACCTTGTACTATGATACGAGGAAGTCACTGGCACATATCGTGGGACCTTCCAAGATCACGTCGAAGTCGACGGTGATCAACACCAGCCAAGGCTATTTCAATACCCAAAGCGACAAGGCACAGCTCTTCGGGCGCTCAACCGTCGTGGACAAGGATAAGACCATCACGGGGGATAGCTTGTTCTATAACGATAAAACGGGAATCGCCAAGGGATACGGGAATGTCGTGTATGTGGATAAAAAACAGAAGAACTCGCTGAACTGTGAGGAGTTCCTGTATAATGAGAAGACCGGGTATGGGTTTGCTACCAAGCGCGCCCTTGCCAAGGATTATTCCCAGCGGGATACCTTGTATGCGCATTCCGACACCATGAAGATCTATACTTACCATATCAATACGGATTCTGTCTATCGTGTAGTGCATTGCTTCCGGAAGGTAAGGGTGTACCGGCAGGACGTTCAGGCTGTCTGCGACTCCTTGGTTTTCAATTCCAAGGATTCCTGCATGACCATGTACCACGATCCCATCTGTTGGTCGGGAGAGCGCCAATTGTTAGGCGAGGTCATCAAGGCTTACATGAACGACTCTACCATTCGGTATGCCAATGTCAAGGGGCAGGCCTTGTCGATCGAGCAGATGGATGATAAGAAACATTACAATCAGGTGTCCTCTAAGGAGATGGAAGCCTATTTCGTGGATGGGAAGATCCGAAAGAGCGTTGCTTTTGGCAACGTGAGGGCGATCTATTACCCCGTGGATGACAAGGACAGTTCCTTGATCGGACTGAACTATACCGAGACGGATACCATGAAGATGTACATGACCCCAGAGCGGAAACTGGAACGGATTTGGATGCCGAAGGCTACAGGGACGCTTTATCCGATGACCCAAATACCGCCCAATAAGATGAAATTGGATGTCTTCGCTTGGTTTGACAAGATCCGCCCGGTTGACAAAGATGATGTGTTCAACTGGAGAGGGAAGGGCGAAGGCTCACAACTGAAGATTATCAAGCGGCATTCTGCGCCATTGCAACATCTCGGCAATCCGGTTTCGACCCAGGAAACCCCTTCTGCACCACCGGGAAAGGTGGCTGAGGGGAACGGCACTTCTCAACAAAACAAAACAGGTTCATGATGAATTTCTATCACATGCCCAAGCCCAAGGGGTTTCATCATCAGTTTATCTATGTGGATGAGCGAAAAGAAAGAATCAAGAAAATGGAAGAAAAGGCAAAACAAGAATTAGGCATGGAACCTTCGGCAGTGAAGCCGGAAGATTTGCGTGGCACATTCCATCGCGCGACAAAACATGTCAGGAAACATCAGGAGAGGCGGAACAGGATGTTCCTTCCGGGCTTTGGAACCTGTTTGTTCATCATTCTGTTGTTAGTTCTCCTTTGGTACTTTTTAGCGAAATAAGATGAGTGATATTATACAACTGTTACCGGATTCTGTCGCCAACCAGATCGCTGCGGGTGAGGTGATCCAGCGCCCTGCCAGTGTCGTGAAAGAATTGGTGGAAAACGCCATTGACGCAGGCGCCCAGCACATTGATGTGTTGATCGTTGATGCCGGTCGCACTTCCATACAAGTCATCGATGATGGAAAGGGGATGTCGGAGACGGATGCGCGCTTGGCTTTCGAGCGGCATGCCACGTCGAAGATCCGCACGGCCGATGATCTGTTTTCTTTGCGTACCATGGGCTTCCGGGGCGAGGCTTTGGCCTCGATCGCTGCCGTGGCACAGGTGGAACTCAAGACTCGACAGGAAAATGCGGATATAGGGACATGCTTGTCGTTGTCAGGATCAAGGGTGCAAAGCCAGGAACCTTGCTCTTGCCCGGCCGGGAGCAACTTCAACATTGAGAACTTGTTCTTCAATGTGCCTGCACGGAGGAAATTTCTGAAATCGAATACCACAGAGCTGAACAATATAATCACGGCTTTCGAGCGGATCGTACTGGTCTATCCCAACATCTCCTTTACCCTGCATAGCAATGGCGTGGAGATGTTCAATCTCAAGGAAAGTGGGTTGCGGCAACGGATCATTGACGTGTTTGGAAAGCGATTGAACCAAGACCTGCTGCCGGTGAAGGTGGACACGACAGTCTGCAAGGTCTCCGGGTTCGTAGGAAAACCGGAGTCGGCACGGAAAAAAGGTGCACACCAGTATTTCTTTGTCAATGGCAGGTACATGAAACATCCCTATTTCAACAAGGCGGTGATGGCTGCTTTCGACCGTCTGGTGCCCGCTGGGGAGCAAGTGCCTTATTTCATTTACTTCGATGTGCCTCCTGGGGACATCGATGTCAATATCCATCCCACGAAAACGGAGATCAAGTTTGAGAACGAACAGGCGATCTGGCAGATTCTCTCTGCTGCCGTCAAGGAGTCGGTAGGTATCTTCAATGATGTGCCTTCCATCGACTTTGACGTGCAAGGGAAACCAGATATTCCGGTTTTCAATCCTGATGTCCATCCCGCAACAGCGCCAAAGGTCAACTATAACCCTCAGTACAATCCATTCAAGGAGAGCAAGCTGAACCAACGCCAGGAGGTGCCCGACGCTTGGGAGCAACTCTATGAAGGACTGAAAGGTACCCATCAGGACGAGGCGGAGATCTTCGCTCCCCAGGAAGACCTGGAGATGCCATCTACCGGTCGGGACATGATCGCAGAGAAGTCACCTGCCCATTACCAGTACAAGGGCAAGTATATCATGACAGCAGTCAAGTCGGGATTGATGATCATTGACCAGCATCGTGCCCATGTGCGTATTTTGTACGAGCAGTACCTGCAAGAACTGAAGGACAGGAAAGGCTCTTCCCAGAAAGTCCTGTTCCCAGAGGTGATATCCCTGAATGTCTCTGAAAGGACGTTGTTAGGTAAGGTCTTGCCGGAACTGGTCAGCTTGGGATTTGAGCTGACCGACTTAGGCAGTGGAAGCTATGCCATCAACGCGATACCCGCTGGGTTGGAAGGCATCAACACTGTTGCTTTGGTGCATGACATGATCACTTCCGTCATGGAGAAAGGCAGCAATGCCATTGAGGAGATGAACCAGTCGCTGGCCCTGAGCCTCGCCCGGAACGCGGCAGTGCCGCAAGGACAGGTCCTGAACAATGAAGAGATGGAGAATATGGTCAACAGCCTCTTTGCCTGCAGCAATGTCAATTACACACCGGATGGCAAGAATATCCTCTGTATCCTCCGCCAACAGGAGATTGAGCATCTGTTGGGGTAGTATCGGAAATTTCTTGGAAAGTATCGTACTTGGTACTTTTGGAAAGAAGAAAGATTCTTTTTTTAAAAAAAGTGACCATATCCGAAAAATATGATTATCTTTGCAAAGGTCTTCCCTTGGACATTCCTTGTCCACGAAAGGCACGTCTTGTCGGATATTATAACAGATATGATTATGAAAAAGGTATTGATATCATTAGTCCTCGCCTGTGCCGCCATGCCCTTATGGGCACAGGAGCCGGATCCTACGTTGAAGAACAATGTGGTCACGAATTCTTTTTGGAGCAACTGGTTTTTCCAAGTAGGTGCTGACTGGAATGCTTGGTATTCGAATGAGGAGTCAAGCCTGCATTTTTCCAAGAGTCCCTTTAAGAAGTTCCGCTCGAATCCGGGCATCTCCATCGCCCTCGGAAAGTGGTTCACCCCAGGTCTGGGCTTGCGCACGAAGGTGCAAGGCATCTGGGGGAAGACGGTAACGGACGAGAACAACGATGGCAATGGGAATAAATACTGGATCCTGAATGAGCAGGCTTTGTTCAATCTGAGCAATATGATCGGCGGCTATAACCCCGACCGGGTGTGGAGTATCATCCCATTTGCCGGCGCTGGCTTTGGGCGTACCTGTACCTATAACCTGTATGCCATGCAGTTGAGCGTGGGATTGTTGAACGAGTTCAGGCTATGCAGGAAGCTCGCCCTGAACGTGGAAGTTGGATGGAACCGCTGCGAAGGGGACATCGATGGCGTGACGAGTGGCATCCATCAGACCCGTGGCTGGAAATCCCATGACAACAATTTGTATGGAGAGGTAGGGCTTACTTTCAATATCGGGCACTCCTCTTGGGACCGGGTGCCTGACGTGGATGCCATCAAGGCCATGTCACAGGCTGAGCTCGATGCACTGAATGCACAGTTGAGTGACGCGAATGCGGAGAATGAGCGACTGAAAGGGCTTCTCGAGAAGGAGAGCCCGGATGCTTCCAAGACCGTGAAGGAATATGTGACGGCTCCGGTGTCTGTATTCTTTAATCTCAATGAGGATAGGAAAATGGCAGACCCAAGAGACCTGGAAGATGTCAAGGGCTTGGTGGAGTACGCTAAGAACAACAATGCCCATCTCTTGGTAACGGGCTACGCAGACAATGCAACAGGCAACGAGGCGATCAACAAGAAACTTGCCGAAGGGCGTGCGAACACGGTTGCCGATCAGCTCGTCCGGTTCGGTCTTTCTCGTGACCAGATCAAGGTGGTTTCAAAGGGAGGTGTCAACGACTTATCTCCTGTGTCTTATAATCGTCGCGTGACGGTGGAGGTGACGGAATAACCGTTGTCCTTGGCGCAGGACCGGGCAGTAGGAAGTTGCGTGTGACGCCTTCTTGCTGCCTGGTCTTTTAGAGTGTGAAGTCGTTGGCACATGCCATCTTGCTGTCAGGCCTTTCATCGCCATGAAGGCGTTGGCGCAAGGCGTCTTTCTTGTAAAATGCAATTAAATTGAAAAAAGATAAGGAAAAGTTTGGTAGAAAAAGGAAAATGTAGTACCTTTGCATCGCTTTTGAAAAGCCTTGGGCGTTTAGCTCAGCTGGTTTAGAGCATCTGCCTTACAAGCAGAGGGTCGGCGGTTCGAATCCGTCAACGCCCACCAAGGGGTGTTGCCCTGTAGTCCTTCGGGATTGCAGGGCTTTTTCTTTTGGAATAGGTTATCACCTGTCTCCCAATAGGTCATCACCCGGTGTGCAATAGGCCACCTCCTGCCTTCCAATAGGTCATCTCCTGGTGTGCAATGGGCCACTTCCTGCCTTCCAATAGGTCATCTCCTGGTGTGCAATGGGCCACCTCCTGCCTTCCTATAGGTTATCTCCTGCTTCCCAGTCTCTTGCGCTTTATTTATACAACTGACAACGGGACGGAGTTTGCCGAGCATGAGGCTATCTCAAAAGGCTTAGGCTGCAATGTCTATTTTGCGCATCCATACAGCTCTTGGGAGAAAGGTGCGATAGAAAACGCAAATGGCTTGATACGACAATACATACCTAAAAAAGAGAATTTCGATAACTATACACATTCTGAAATACGAACAATTCAAGACAAACTGAATGCGAGACCTCGAAAAAAATTGATTTCTTAACACCTAATGAAGTGGTTTTAGGATTTTCCTACTAACTTTGCACTTGCTTCTGGAATCCGTCCGGTAGACGCACTTTCTTAAAAAATGCAAAATAAAATATGGTTCCTTTGGCAGTTTGCGGAAAACGCCTTATCTTTGCACTCGCTTTTAAGAAAAAGCCTTGGGCGTTTAGCTCAGCTGGTTTAGAGCATCTGCCTTACAAGCAGAGGGTCGGCGGTTCGAATCCGTCAACGCCCACCAAGAACGATGAGCCCTGTGATCTGAAACGATGACAGGGCTTGTTGGTTTACAGCTTTCCTGTTGAGTGAGGTTTGATCCTATATTTTAGAAACTTTATCATATAAATTACTTCAATATCAATTTTAATTCTTACTTTTGCAAACACATTAATACGTATTAAATATGAATCTCGACTTATTGACAGCTATCTCACCGATTGACGGTCGTTATAGAAGTAAAACAGAGCCACTTGCAAATTATTTCTCGGAATATGCACTGATTAGATATCGCGTGCGCGTTGAAATAGAGTATTTTATTACGCTATGTGAACTTCCGTTGCCACAGTTGGCATCCTTTGACCATTCCCTGTTTGACAGGTTGCGTGACATCTATCGCAAGTTTGATGAGAAGAGCGCGCAAAGGGTAAAGGATATTGAGAAAATCACGAACCATGACGTGAAGGCTGTCGAATATTTCCTGAAAGAGCAGTTTGATGCTATCGGAGGCTTGGATGCCTATAAGGAGTTCATTCATTTCGGGCTTACATCTCAGGACATTAATAATACCAGTGTACCCTTGTCCTTGAAGGAGGCGTTGGAGCAGGTCTATTATCCCCAGGTGGAAGAACTGATCGGTCAGCTCCAGCAGTATGCTGACGAATGGCAAGACGTGCCAATGTTAGCCAAGACCCATGGCCAGCCTGCTTCCCCAACCCGTTTGGGCAAGGAGATCATGGTTTATGTCTATCGCCTGACAGAACAGTTGAAGGCATTGAAGGCATGCAAGATGAGCGCTAAGTTTGGTGGCGCGACGGGTAATTACAATGCCCACCATGTCGCTTATCCTAACTATGACTGGAAGAAGTTTGGCGACCGGTTCGTCAGTGAGAAGTTGGGACTTGAGCGGGAACAGTATACCACCCAGATCAGCAACTATGACAATCTGGCTGCGGTGTTCGATGCCATCCGCCGTATTAACACGATCATCATCGATCTTGACCGCGATTTCTGGATGTATATCTCCATGGAGTACTTCAAGCAGAAGATCAAAGCTGGGGAGGTTGGGTCGAGTGCCATGCCGCATAAGGTCAACCCCATCGACTATGAGAATAGCGAGGGCAACTTGGGAATGGCAAATGCAATCCTGCAGTTCCTTGCCCAGAAATTGCCGGTCAGTCGCCTGCAGCGCGACCTGACGGACTCCACGGTATTGCGGAATATCGGCGTTCCTCTTGGTCATAGCATCATAGCCATCCAGAGCACATTGAAAGGATTGCGCAAGTTGATCCTTAACGACGAGAAGATCCAGGCCGACCTGGACAATACATGGGCTGTGGTGGCTGAGGCGATTCAGACCATTCTGCGCCGTGAGGCATATCCCCATCCTTATGAGGCATTGAAAGCATTGACCCGCACGAATCAGAAAATGACAGAAAAGACAATCCATGAGTTTATCCAGGGATTGAAGGTAAGCGATAGCGTGAAGGCGGAACTGATGGCTATCACGCCGAGTAACTATACAGGAATGTAAACAATATCATACATACATTGATTTCATTAACAATTTATATTAACCGCCGTGAGGCTTAAACATTAAAATTATGGATTCAGAATTAGAAAAGAAACCTCAGGATTCGTCTGCAGACCAGAGCCAGAGCAACCGTGAAGGTTACAGTAAACCAGCAGGCACTTATCAGGGAGGCTATCGTACAGGCGCTCGACCACAGCGTCCCCGCATTCATTCTCAGCGTGCATACAGCAGCGAAAGAGTAAGTAGTAATAACAGCAACGATGAAGGAGGATTCCGTCCCGAAGGGTTTGGAGCAGGTCTCCAGTCGGGTAGCGGAGCTGCTCCCCAGCGTGGAAGCTATCACCCTCGTTACAATAACGATGGAGGGTATCAGCCACGTCAACAGGGAGGCTATCGTCCTCGTTATAACAATAATGATGATAATCAAGCCGGAGGATACCAGTCTCGCGGAGGTTATCAGCCACGTGGCGGCTATCAGCAGCGCCAGGGTGGTTATGGCAATCAAGGAGGTGGCTACGGCAACAACCGTCAGGGTGGCTATAACAATAACCGTGGTGGCTACGGCAACAACCGTCAGGGTGGTTATGGCAACAATAACCGCGGTGGCTATAACAATCGTGGCGGCTATAACC
>ULNB01045278.1_pt1 | contig 11981 bp, 7 predicted proteins | sample 1951811 | NCBI WGS metagenome assembly ULNB01 (sample SAMEA4835566, study PRJEB28245) | human gut metagenome | biome: gut microbiome; material: fecal sample | place: Denmark | collected 2008
CGAGAAGATCGACAACAAGACATACAAGAGCAACATGGCTGGCGACCCCTTCCCCGGGACGGGCAACGTCACGGCACTGAACGACACCTTGGGCTTGCCCAATTATTACTGGTATTGCAGCAGCTCGACATCCGACCTGAGCACGAAGGCGACCCACAAGGCTCTCGCCAACATCTCAGAGGACACATCAACGGGTATCGTCACCTTCGACTATATCCACGACACCACGACGGGCATCCAGCATGTCACCGAACGCCCTGTCGCCCACGACAACAGGATCTACACCCTCGACGGGCGATACGTGGGCAAGGACGCAGGCAGGCTACAGCCCGGCATCTATATTCAGAACAAGAAGAAAATAATGATACGATAAGACAATGAGAAGTAGAACAGCTACTTGGTTTGAGACCAAGATACGTTATGAAAAAATGATGGAAGACGGCATGCAGAAAAAAGTCACGGAGCAGTATGTAGTGGATGCCTTGAGCTTTACGGAGGCAGAAAATACCATCATCGAGGAGATGTCATCCTATATCAGTGGGGAATTCAAGATTACAGATATCAAGCCCGCCTCCTATGGAGAGATCTTCTTCAGCGACATGGACAAGGACGACAAATGGTATAAGGCAAAGTTGCAGTTCATTACCATTGACGAGAAAACGGAGAAAGAGAAACGCTCCACGGTTACTTACCTCGTGCAGGCCGGAAGCCTGAACATGGCGGTGAAGCACATCGAGGAGGTAATGGGCGGCACGATGCTCGACTATGTCATCTCCGGCGTCAACGAAACCCAGATCATGGATGTCTTCGAGCACCATGCCAAGAAAGAGGAGCCCAAGCAAGCGGACGAGAAGCCCGAGTACCTGCAAGGCGAAACGACAACAGAAGAAACGAAATAAGGAAAAAGATCATGGTTGATGTTGCAAAGAATCTACACGAAGTGCTGGGCAACCTGCCGGAGGGCGTCAGATTGGTTGCCATCAGCAAGTATCACCCCAACGAGTACATCATGGCTGCCTATCAAGAGGGGCAGCGCGTGTTCGGGGAAAGTCATGAACAGGAATTGGCACGCAAGGTCGTTGACCTGCCCAAGGACATCGAATGGCATTTCATCGGTCACCTGCAAACGAACAAGGTGAAGTACATCGCTCCTTATATCGCGATGATCGAGGCTGTCGACTCCATGAAACTGCTGAAAGAAATCAACAAGCAGGCACTGAAGAACAACCGCGTCATCCGGGTGCTCCTCGAACTGCACATCGCAGAGGAAGAGACAAAGTACGGGCTGACCTTGGATGCTTGCCGCCAGCTCCTTGCCGACGGGGAATGGAAAACGCTGAAGAACGTCCAGATTTGCGGACTGATGATGATGGCTTCCAACGTGGATGACGAGGAACAGATCCGCAGGGAGATGAACACCGCGGCAGATTTCTTCGATGAGGTCAAGGCACAGTACTTTGCCGATGACCCCCATTTCAAGGAACGTTCCTGGGGAATGAGCCACGACTATCGCATCGCCGTCCAGTGCCGGTCTACCATGGTCCGCGTGGGAACGACGATCTTCGGTCCCAGGGTCTATTAAGACGATGGACAGGGGGACAGGACTGAAGATTGGCTTAATTAAAGACAAAAGTTTCCCAATCCTGTCCGATTGTCTGAAAAATTGCGTAATTTTGCCGACTGAATCAAACAACAGAGAACAATATGCCTGAAATATCCGTTCGTGGACTTGAAATGCCAGAGTCGCCAATCCGCAAGCTGGCACCGCTGGCAGCCGCAGCCAAGGAACGCGGCATCAAGGTCTACCACCTCAATATTGGTCAGCCCGACCTGCCCACGCCACAAGTGGGGCTCGACGCGCTGAAGCACGTCGACCGGAAAGTACTGGAATACTCTCCCTCGCAGGGCTACCTGTCTTATCGACAAAAGCTGGTCAACTATTACAAGAAATACAAGATCAACGTCACCGCCGATGATATCATCATCACTTCGGGCGGCTCCGAGGCTGTGCTTTTTGCCTTCATGTCGTGCCTGAACCCAGGTGACGAGATCATCGTGCCGGAACCGGCATACGCCAACTACATGGCATTTGCCATCTCGGCGGGAGCGAAGATCCGCACCATCGCCACAACGATTGAGGAGGGATTTTCCCTGCCGAAGGTCGAGAAGTTCGAGGAACTGATCAATGAGCGCACCCGTGCCATCATGATCTGCAACCCGAACAACCCCACTGGCTATCTCTATACGCGCAGGGAGATGAACCAAATCCGCGACCTTGTTAAGAAATACGACCTATACTTGTTCTCGGATGAGGTGTACAGGGAATATATCTACACAGGGTCTCCTTACATTAGTGCTTGCCATTTGGAAGGAATTGAGCAGAATGTCATCCTGATTGACTCTGTCTCCAAACGATATTCGGAATGTGGGATCCGCATCGGAGCCTTGATCACGAAAAATGCAGAAGTGCGAAAGGCAGTGATGAAGTTCTGCCAAGCACGTCTCTCCCCTCCCCTGATCGGACAGATCGTGGCAGAGGCATCCTTGGACGCGCCCGAGGAATACTACCGGGATGTCTATGATGAATACGTGGAACGCCGGAAGTGCCTGATCGATGGACTGAACCGAATACCGGGCGTCTACTCTCCCATCCCCATGGGAGCCTTCTATACCGTGGCGAAACTGCCCGTTGATGACAGTGAGAAATTCTGCCGCTGGTGCTTAGAGGAGTTCAATTATGAGAACGAAACAGTCATGATGGCACCCGCAGCCGGATTCTATACCACACCGGGGGCTGGCATCAACCAGGTGCGTATCGCCTACGTCCTGAAGAAGCCCGACTTGGAAAGGGCTCTGTTTATCCTCAGGAAAGCATTGGAAGCCTATCCGGGACGCGTGGAGGAAGATAACTTATAAGCACATGAATCTACCCTTATTTATAGCAAAGCGCATCTACGCCAAGAACGAAGACAGCAAACGACAGGTCTCCAAGCCCGCCGTGAAGATCGCGACAGCTGGCGTTGCCATCGGATTAGCTGTCATGTTAGTGTCTGTCAGCGTAGTTTTCGGATTCAAGCATACCATCCGGGATAAGGTGGTAGGGTTCGGAAGCCACATCGTCGTGGCTGATTTCCTGACCTTGCAGACATCAGAACAGCATCCCATCGTCATCGATGGGGACATGATGAAAAAGCTCAAGGCCATCGAGGGGATCAAGCACGTCCAGCGCTATGCCATGAAACAAGGGATTCTCAAGACGGATTCCGATTTCTTAGGGGTCGTCTTCAAGGGCATCGGACCGGAATATGACACTACTTTCATCCACAACAACATGAAGGAGGGAGTGATCCCGAAGTTCGATGACCAAGCCAGCCATAATAAAATCCTGATCTCGCAGGTCATGGCAAACAAGCTGAAGGTCAAGGCAGGGCAAAGGATCTTTGCCTATTTCATCGATGATAAAGGCGTGCGGACACGAAGGTTCACGATTGCTGGCATCTACCAGACGAACTTGTCGCATTACGACAATATCATTTGCTATACCGACCTGTACACTGCGATCAAGCTCAATGGGTGGGATCCCGACCAAGTGACGGGAGCTGAGCTGACAGTCAACGACTTCCAGAACCTCATGGAGGTTGACAAGCGTGTCGTGGACAAGGTAAACAAGACGGAAGACAGAACTGGCGAGACCTATTCTTCACAAACTATTATGGACATGAACCCTGGGATCTTCCATTGGTTGAGCTTGCTCGACCTGAACGTTTGGATCATCTTAGCCCTCATGGTCTGCGTGGCGGGCGTTACCATGATCAGTGGCCTGCTGATCATTATCTTGGAACGCACGACCATGATCGGTGTTTTGAAAGCCTTAGGGGCACGTAATGCCACCATCCGCCATACCTTCCTGTGGTTTGCGACCTTCATGATCGGCAAAGGACTCCTATGGGGAAACATCATTGGACTGGGTCTGATCGCCCTCCAAGATCTGACAGGGATCATCAAGCTCGATCCTGCCACATATTATGTCAATACCGTTCCCGTAGAATGGGATATCCCAGCATTCCTGCTGTTGAATATTGCCACCCTTTTGATCAGCGTGTTCGTCCTGATCGCACCCAGCTATCTCATTTCCCATATCCATCCCGCCAAATCCATGCGATATGAGTAAGCTATTTTGCACACTGCATGTTACAAAAAGGAATAAAACTGTTCTATTTATCATACATTATCAATGATTATCCCATTCCTATAAAAAATTGCACAAGTTTTTTTTGTTTGTGCAAGAAAAGATATTAACTTTGCACAAAAATTTGGAAATTGTGCAATGGAATTAATACCCAGTTTCAATACATATATTGAAAGAAGCATCATAGATAATTGGGATCTTGACGCCCTCTCCGACTACAAAGGAGCTACGTTGCAATACCACGATGTTGCGAGAAAAATAGAAAAGTTGCACATTCTCTTTGAGAACAGTGGTGTTCAACAAGGCGACAAGATTGCGTTATGCGGCAGAAACAGTGCTTTCTGGGCCGTTGCTTTCTTGGCTACCCTTACCTATGGGGCTGTAGCAGTACCCATCCAGCATGAATTCACAGCAGAACAGATCCATAATATCGTCAACCATAGCGAGGCAAAATTGCTCTTTGTAGGCGACATTGTGGTCACACAGGTCCATCCGGAGCAAATGCCTGCCTTGGAAGGCATCATCTACATCCCGGACTATTCCCTGGTATTGTCGCGCTCTGAAAAGCTGAGCTATGCCCGCGAGCATCTCAATGAGATGTTCGGGATGAAATATCCCAAGTATTTCCGGAAGGAACATGTCCATTATCACAAGGATCAGGCTGAGGAATTGGCGATGATCAATTACACCAGCGGCACCACCGGGTTCTCAAAAGGTGTCATGTTGCCTTACCGTGCCCTGTGGAGTAACCTCGACTATTGTCTGAACATCCTCGGAAAAAGGATGAAGCCTCATGGCAATCAGGTCAGCATCCTCCCCATGGCACACATGTATGGGCTGATGGTGGAGTTCTTGTTCGGCTTCTGCAATGGGAGCCATCTTTTCTTCCTGACTCGTCTGCCGAGCCCTACGCTCATCCATCAGGCTTTCCAAGAGCTCAAGCCCAACCTGATCGTTTCCGTCCCCTTGATCATCGAGAAAATCATCAAGAAGCAGGTGTTCCCCATCGTGCAGACCAACAAGATAAAGCTGTTGATGAACATGCCCGTCGTGGGCCAGCGTGTGAAGGAGAAGATCCGCCAGCAAGTGATCGATGCCTTTGGGGGCAATCTTTATGAGATCATCATCGGTGGGGCTTCACTCAGTGAGGAAGTAGAGCGGTTTCTCTTGGATATCCAGTTCCCGCTCACGGTGGGCTATGGCACCACGGAAACAGCGCCGCTCATCAGTTTCACCGACTACCATGAGTTCGTGGCGAGGAGCTGTGGTCGTGCCGTGTCGCACATGGCCGTGAGAATCAACAGCCACGACCCGCAGTCTGTCCCCGGCGAGATCATCACCAAGGGGATGAACGTGATGCAAGGATATTACAAGAACAAGCAAGCCACACAAGCTGTCTTGGATGAACGGGGATGGTTTCATACCGGTGACCTTGCGACAATGGACGAGCAAGGGAACATCTTCATCCGAGGGAGGATCAAGAACATGCTGTTGGGCTCCAACGGTCAGAACGTATATCCCGAGGAAATAGAAGATAAGCTCAATGCCATGGCCATGGTCAACGAGAGCTTAGTCATCCAGCACGGGGACAGGCTCATTGGTCTCGTACACCCCGACATGGACGAAGCCCATTCCTTAGGCTTCACGAACGAGGACTTGAAGAATATCATGGAGCAGAACCGCAAGGAGCTGAACGCACTGCTCCCGCCCTTCTGCAAGCTGGCTGAGATCCAGTTGCACAGCGAAGAATTCGAGAAGACTCCGAAAAAGAGCATCAAGCGATATCTCTACCAACCCAAGCAGCAATAACCTGCATAGAAATGAAACAATTATGGAACAAATACCAAGTTTTAACGCATTGATCCAACAAAGCATCATCGACAATTGGGACCTTGATGCACTCACGGATTACAAAGGCACAACTTTGCAGTACCATGACGTGGCGCGGAAAATAGAGAAGCTCCACATCATGTTCGAGAACAGCGGTGTCAAGAAAGGTGACAAGATTGCCTTATGTGGGCGAAACAGTGCCAGTTGGGCCGCAGCCTTCTTGGCTACCCTCACCTTCGGTGCGATCGCCGTCCCGATCCTCCATGAGTTCACCGCCGACCAAATCCATAATATCGTCAACCACAGCGAGGCGAAGCTTCTCTTCGTTGGGGATGTGGTGGCTACGGTCATCGACGCAACTAAAATGCCCAACTTGGAGGGGATTATCTACATCCCCGACTACTCCTTGGTGGTGTCGAGAACGGACAAGTTGACTTACGCGCGTGAGCACCTGAATGAAATCTTCGGGAAAAAATTCCCGAAATACTTCCGTCAACAGCATGTCCAATACTATATCGAGCAGTCGCCCGATGAACTGGCCCTGATCAATTACACCAGTGGGACAACGGGATTCTCCAAAGGCGTGATGATCCCTTACCGTGCCTTGTGGAGCAATTTCGACTTCGCTTGCCACGTGTTGGGAGACACCATCCACCGGGAGGACAGGACCATTAGCATCCTTCCCATGGCTCACATGTATGGCATGGCGTTCGAATTCCTGTTCGAGTTCCTGAGGGGCGTCCACGTCTATTACCTCACACGGGTGCCGACACCGACGATTGTCGCACAGGCTTTCGCCGAAATCAGGCCCATCATTGTCATCTCTGTCCCCTTGATCATCGAGAAGATCATCAAGAAGAAGGTGTTCCCGAAGATCCAGAACAATCGCATGCGCTTGCTCTTGAACATGCCGGTCGTCAGCAAGAAGGTGAATGAGAAGATCTGCAAGCAGGTTGCCAACGCGTTCGGTGGCAGGTTCTACGAGGTGATCATCGGTGGGGCTGCCTTCAACCAGGAAGTGGAGAGCTTTCTCCACCGCATCGGATTCCCTTATACCGTAGGCTATGGTGCCACGGAATGCGCCCCGATCCTCGCGTACGCTGACTGGAAGACGTTCGTCCCGGGATCATGCGGAAGGGCAGTGGTACACATGCAACTGCGCATTGACAGTCCCGACCCTGAGAACGTGCCGGGAGAGATCCTCGCAAAAGGGCTGAATGTGATGCTCGGCTATTACAAGAACGAAGAGGCTACCAAGGAAACGCTCGATGAAGAGGGATGGTACCATACGGGTGACTTAGGAACCATGGATGCAGAAGGCAACCTTTTCATCCGCGGACGCATCAAAAACATGCTCTTGGGTGCCAACGGACAGAATATCTACCCTGAGGAAATCGAGGATAAACTGAACTCCTTGGCCATGGTCAATGAAAGCGTCGTGATCCAGAAAGGCGAGAAACTGATTGGATTGGTCCATCCGGATTACGATGAAGCACGCAGCATGGGATTCTCTACAGAAGACCTGAACAACATCATGACGCAAAACCTGCAAACGTTGAATGAACAGTTACCGGCGTATTGCAAGTTAAGCAACATCGAACTGCGCGAAGAGGAATTCGAGAAAACCCCAAAACGGAGCATAAAACGGTTCTTGTATACTTAACCGGGGCTGTCCCAGACGAAACGATGGGATACTTCCTACGACCAGTATGCGCATGGAGAACCACAATCCTCACCGTTTCCATCCTACGGCTTGCCTACGGAAGTTCGATAAACTTGGAGCAAACTACAGTGTGTTTTAACCCATTTAAATGTTAGGGCTAAGGTCTCGATCGATGAGACCTTAGCTCTTTTTTTATATAAATATCACCTTGGGCAACAGCGAGCTGAAGAACACGCATACCCACTTCTTGAACTTGGCATACAACGGAGATAGCAACAAGAACCCTGACGTCTCGTTCAACGTATGGACGCGACTCTGGATCTATCAGAACGCGTTGGCGATGGAATAGCCATAAAAAAAAGATTTCCCTCCAGCACAGAAGGGAAATCTTTTTTATATTCGAAGATAGGGAAGACAGCTTAGAAGGTGTACTTCACGCCAATCTGACCCCGCCAACGGCTGTAGTAGTCACTGTAGGTGTACATGCTAAAGTCACCCGGGTGCAAGAACTGGAATACGCCTTTGCCGCTATAGGTAACAGGAGAATAGTAATTGCCGAAGCCATTGTCATAGGTATGGCCCCAATCCTTGTTCAAGAGGTTAGCCAAGTTCATCACGTCCATGGAGATCTCCAAGGCATGTGTCATCTTACCAACCTTGAACTGATACTTCTGTGCTACGTGCAAGTCGAAGTGCTGTTCGAACGGAAGGTTATCCGCATAGCGCTTGTAATATTCGCCACGATGCTTGCTCATGTAAGGATCATTGGCGATCCATTGCTTCATGTTCGCACGCTGCTGGTCAACCGTATAATCCTTGTTAGCCTTAAAACTCATCTTGTCGATCTGATCATCTGTTGGGATGAAGAACAAGTCGTTGCCATTAGAACTATCCCCGTTCAGGTCACCGTAATAGTAGATCGAGTAAGGAGCGCCGCTCTGTGCCTGGTAAATCAGGCCCACGGTCGTGGTCCATGCCTTCAGATGCCCGTAGCTCACATGATAGTATGCAGAAGCCTTCACTGAATGAGGAATGTTGAACGCGGAGTTACCGAGCTCAGGATCATTCGGGTTCTGGTAGGTATAGTTGTAGTTCCAGTTAGACTGTGCAACGGAAGAGGTACCGTTGTTCACGGTCTTCGACTTGGTGAAGGTATAGCTTGCCATCAAGTCAAGTCCGAAGTCAAAGTGCTTCTCGCCCTTGATAGAAAGGCTGTAGGTATAGCCCTTGCTCGTATTGTACAGTCCATAGACATAAGCGTAAGGCTGACCGGTGGTGACACGGCTAAACATCGGACGATTGTCAAACGACAATGAAGGATAAGTCTGGCCCACCGTAGAGCCTGTGGCATCATAAGCGAGGTTCTTATAGTAGATATCGTTCAGGTTCTTGGAGTAAATACCCTCCAAAGTCCAGTTGATTCCACCAATATTGGCATCGAAGCCAAGATCGAAACGGAGGTTCTGCGTGAACTTAAAGTCCTTCTCATAGACATTGACCGTCTGGTTGCCGGAAGCCTTCAGCTTGCTGACATTATCCTTCTGGTTGTTCGGGTCGAGGATCAAGTTCAGGTCCTTCGTAGATCTCGTATCATAAGTAGACAACTGGATACCTGTGTTCGAGAAGTTATTGCTCAACCATACGAAAGGTAGGCGACCTGTGAAGATACCAACACCACCACGAAGGATAAACTTACGGTCGTTGTTGATGTCCCAACGGAAGCCTAAACGCGGGCTGACCAAAGGAGAACTTGACAGCTTATGGTCGGTCTTCACACCCCATCCCTTCTCTTCTGCATACTTGTTGAAGCCTTCATTGGCTGTTGGGGTGTCGAAGAACAAAGGTATGTCGAAGCGCAAGCCATAGGTCAACTGGAAGTTATCCACCAAGTCCCATTTGTCCTGAGCATAGAATCCCAATTGCCCTGCCGTGAACTTAGCCTTCCAACGAGCGTCGCCCGTCACGTCAGTATTGGCCTGACCAAAGCGGTAACGGTTGATGACGCCATTCATGAAGTCATCATAGGAATTGTAGTAATAAGATCCATACGCATCCTGGATGAAGAGATTAGCGAAATTGTAGAACTCATTATGAGTGCCGAAAGTGAAGGTGTGGTTGCCCTTATACCATGTCAGGTTATCCTCGATGGTATAGATATTCTGGTCCAAGCTGTTCGCCATGGAAGAGCGTTCATTACCAATGTTCACCGTTCCATTGCCTACATTGTAAATCGTGATCATAGGGAACGGACTTCCCGGGTCACGCTTATCGCGTACAGCCACGTAAGAAGCACGGAGCTCGTTGGCAAGCGACTCAGAGAAACGACTCTGCAACTCACCCACGAAAGAGTTAGTAAGGCTCTTAAAGTCATAGCTATAGTCATCCGTATTCAGGGATGAGATGCCACCAGCAGAATTCAGCTGCTTTGCGTTCACCAAGCTCCAACGGAAAGTGAACTTATTGTTGTCATTGACATTCCAGTCGAGCTTGACGCCAGCCTTGTCGCTCTTGGTGTAGATATCAGGATTGGTGAAGCCACCATTGTAAGTAACGCCCTGCTGAGAAGCAAGCTCCTTCACTTTATTCAAGATAGCCGTAGCCTCTTCGCCATCGACCTTAGAGCCAGTTGCACCTAATCCATAGTTGTTAGGATAAGACTTGTCAGCCTTCTCATAGTTGGCAAAGAAGAACAACTTATCCTTGATGATCGGGCCTCCCAAGGTAAACCCTAATTGATACTCATGCTCTTTCTGGTATTTGCTACTATAGTTGCCATCGTTCATCTTGTATTTCTTACCGATGAGGTTCTGGTTGTAACCATAGTAATAAGCACTTCCGTGGAAGTCATTCGTACCGCTCTTGGTAATAGCGTTGATAGAACCGCCCGTGAAACCACTCTGGCGTACGTCGAACGGAGCGACGCTGACCTGGATCTGGTCAATGGTCTCCATAGATACGGGCTGCGTACCTGCCTGACCACCGTTGGAACCGTTAGTTGTCAGACCAAAAACGTCATTGTTCATGGCACCATCAATCTGGAAAGAATTGTAACGGTTGTTGACTCCGGCGAAAGACATGGCCCCTGCGTTAGAGGTACTCAATTGTGGGTTCAGACGTGCCACATCAGCAATGCCGTGATTAATACTCGGCATGTTTGCGATCTGCTGGGCATCGATGCTTTGTGCGGCACCTGTCCGAGTTGCGCTCAGTCCCTTCTGCCCGGTGACAACGACTTCCCCGAGCTGACGGGCATCTTCTTTCATGTCTGCATTATAGACACTACCCTCACCCAAGTTCAGGTAAACATTATTAAATGCTTCATCCTTATAACCAATATAAGAGATCGTGATCGTATACGGACCACCTACACGCATACCCTGAATGGAGTAACGCCCCTTATCATTGGTTACCGCATTATAACGCGTACCAGAAGGTTGGTGAATGGCAGTGATGGTAGCACCAATGACATCTTCGCCACCAGCTGTAACCTTACCATTAATGCCTGAAGTTGTTACTTGCGCCATCATCGTTGATGTGAAGAACACCAACAACATAGCGACCAGAAAATACAATCTTTTCTGCATAAGAATTAGAAAATTTAATTAAAGTTTAGAGGGAATAGCCCCCGTAATATCTATTACGGTGCAAAATTAATTAAAATTTTCAATACTTACGTTACAAAACTGTTAAATATTTGGCAGGAAGGATTGTCTTTTCAATCCTTCCTATACCAGATACGCATGATCTTCCTACGAATCACGATGATATTCATGACTGACACCAACAGGAAGAGGATTGTCCCAATGCACCATGCTGGCAGCATACTGCCATCTTCAATATCAGGGAACAAGGTCTCGATAACACCCATATAATATTGGCGCACGAAGAACAAAATGGCCAAGGCAATCGCCAACACGGCAATGTTCAACGAAATGGTCAACACCTGATAGGGACGCGCTACGTGAGAAGGAGAATAGCCGATGAGCAAGAGGTTCTCCAACTTCGATGAGTTCTTCTGAACAAGAAGATAAATGCTGAGCATCAGGATATAGAAACTCAAGATTGAGATGACCAACCCCACAGCCATGACCATCGAAACCATCATCTTCAAGAAGTATGTCGTCTTCTCCGCGTCAAGATTGTTGTCCTCTACCTCGTATCCCTTTTTGTCTAAGTATTGCGTAATCTTTTCATTAGCAGGGTTTGCTACCTCCACGATTAGTCTACTGGGCTCACTATCTGAGCCTGGGGCGTAATATTGATTGCTCCAATCCATGAATGACTGTGGCACAAGGATGG
>ULNB01037076.1_pt1 | contig 11959 bp, 5 predicted proteins | sample 1951811 | NCBI WGS metagenome assembly ULNB01 (sample SAMEA4835566, study PRJEB28245) | human gut metagenome | biome: gut microbiome; material: fecal sample | place: Denmark | collected 2008
CATCGATCTGCTTATCGCGTTGGGGTACCCCACTGCGGAGCATTCTTGTCTGGCCATACACGTTCTGTGTTCAGAGGAGCATCACCCGAGTTGTATTGGTTACCCTGGCTGTTCGTGCCTAAATGCAAGAAACCTTCTGCCTGGTAAGCGGCTGTCTTGATGTCGTACATCAAATCCGTTACCGTTGGTTCCTCAACGACGAAACGACGTGGGATTGCTGAAAGGGCAATATCCTTGAACTTAACGAAAGGAAGGAGGCTTGAGCCTACTTTCGGATAGCCTGAGCGGCGGGCAGTAACGAACTGGTCATCTGGCTGCTCGCTAAAGTGGATCAAGAGCTGCAAATAAACCTTCTCCAGCTTTTCAGAAGTGGTACCCGTGAGCTTCACGTTGTCCGTAGCCAGCATGGCTGCGATCTCACCAGACTGCAAGTCGATGGGCTTGTCGTTCGGATCGTAGTCATAGTTCGTGCCATAGTACGGGATCTTGTTATCCTTGGCAAGGGTGTTGAACTCCTCTACGGAAGCGGTAACACCTGCGGTGTACCATTCCTCGGCAGTCTTGCCACCGAAAGAGCCGCCATTCAAGAGGGCGAACTCTGCCAAGTAGAGATTGATCTCGCCAGCCCCGAGGTACATCTGATACAAAGGATTATCGTCTGTATCCTGGATGACATGCATATCGATGCTGCCATCTGCCTTCTTAGTCATTGCCGTCGGCAAGGTGAAGTCGATACGTCCACGGCGCATCTCATTCTGGTAATAGGAGAACGGATTGTATTCTTTCACATTGTCCCCAATCTTGATTTGGTAACGGGTACCTGGGTTGAAGTATTCCTCATAATCCTCATCCGAGAGCGTACCCTCGTCATGGGAGATCTTGGGGGAATAGGTCACAGGAATAGCTGTGTAGCGAACCCAGGGCTCACCCATGCCGCCCCACTTCTCGAAGTTGCCGTCCTTGTCACGGATCACGTTCGCCTTGACAGCAGATGGCAGGTCGTCCCAGCGTCCGTTATCAATGAAGCTCTGCACGACTTTAGAGTTGAAGCTGTTCTTGGCATAGATAAAGCGCACGCGCGGGTCCTTGCTCTTAAGCATGAAGTTGATGACATGGTTGGTAGCATAAACGGTTGACAAGCCGTTGCCTGTACCATATTCATAGTCTGAATTGCCTGAGCTAACGTCCGTAGCCTTGCAGAAGAGGAAGTCATCGTCCGTAGAGGTGATCAGGCCAGCAGAGTTGCTGACTGCCTCATTGGCAATCTGCAGTGCCTTGTCCGGCTCGTTGTTATACAGGCGGACAGCGATCTTCAGTTTCAGAGAGTTTGCCAATTTTGCCCATTTGGTCCAGTCGCAGCCATAGGCAGCATCCTGACGGGAGGCTGCATCAAGGTCGCTTCCCTGGAGCAAGCTGATGAAATTGTTCAGTTCATCAATCCAAAGGGTGTAGAGTTCCTCTACGGTATCATACTTCGGCGTGATGATCCCATCCTCATCATAGCGGCATGCCTCTGTATAAGGCACGGAACCGTACATGTCGGTGTCGAAAATTCCTAAGTAGATGGTCAGGATTCCTGTGGCTGCATAATAGCCATTATACTTGAACTCACCCGAATCGTCAATATACTTCTTGATATTGTTGCGGTATCTCAGCACGCTGATATACTGGCCGCCCTGGCCACCAGATTCAGACATGCCCGTATATTCCTCGCTGAACCCACCGCCAGGGGTACCCATCTGGTCCCAACGGGTGAAGTACGGCGTATTGTAGAACCACAGCAAATAGTCTGTTGGCTGGAACGCATTGATAGCTGCAGTCATCAGACCCTCGGGAAGGGTTTTGGTAACGTTGGCTGGATCCTGGTTCATATCCTCATAGTCATCACGGCAAGACGTGCTCAGCACAAGCACTGAAGCCATGGCTCCTGCAATGAAAAATTTATTTAATCTCATAGTCTATATTCCTTTTTAGTTTTAGAACGATGCTTTGAGCGTGAAAGTGAAACTGGTAGTAATGCCAGAGAACTGCCGGATACGGAACTCTGCCGCTGTCGTACCAGCCACAGCCTCCGGGTTCTCATGGTTCGGCATAGAGTTGAGCAAGTATCCTAAGTTGTGTGCCTCAGCAGACAGGCTCAGGCGCTTGCACCCAATCTTGTTCAGGAGACTGGAGTCGAAGGCATAGCTCAAGGACAGGTCACGGAAGGCGATGTAGTTCAAGGTAACGAACCAGTCGTCGTTCAGGACACCATTGCCCCAGTTGTTGATCCAGTATTTCCATGCACCTGCATGGGTCGGCTCGATGTGCCCAGCGTCATAAAGCTCCTGATAGGTCTCACCTGAAGTGTACTTACCAGTGCCCACGGTGTAGACTGTTCCATCGGGCTGGTTGATCTTAGTGCCGGAAAGGATGATACCATTGGGGATCACGCCATCATTATAGGTCACGCCGTCAAAGCCTGAAGTATAGGTAATGCCACCGTGCTTGGTGCCACGGCCCTCAAGAGAGGTCTTGGTATAGCCGTATGCAGTACCGTAACGGGAGCTGAAAGAAGCCACCTTGCCACCGAAGCGGGCATCGAAGCTGGCACTCAAGGTCCAACGCTTGTAGCGCAGGGTCGTGTTGACAGAGCCCAGGAAGTCAGGCGTGGAATTGCCTACGACCTCTACGGTACCGTTACGACGTTCATAAGCACTGCGGTAGCTATTTGCATAGCCGAGGACATTCAAGCCAGAGGCCTCGTCCACCAATGGCGCAGAGTCTGACATCAGCATACCATAGGTACCACCCACCTTGGCAACAGAGCCGATACGATAGTTACCATAATTGGTATAACCATTCAAGGTGATATAGTCGGCGGTCAGGTCTGACAAAGATACAATCTTAGACTTGTTCTTCGTATAGGTGAAATTGAGATCCCACTGCCAGTCTTTCGTAGCGATCGGTGTAGTGTTCAACGCAAGCTCAACACCGGAGTTCTGGATGTTTCCGGCATTGATCAGCGCACTGCTATAACCGGATACGGAAGGAATGGACACGGTCATGATCTGGTCGACGGTGTTCTCCTTGTAGTAAGTGAAGTCAAGCCCGATCCGGTTGTTCAGGAAACGGATGTCTGTACCTACTTCCCAAGACTTCTTGCGCTCAGGTTTCAGGTCCTGACTGTAGGTCGTTGAGGACAGGGTCGTCGCATAAGCCTTGCCAAATTTGTTGGTATAGCTCTCCAAGCCATAAGCCGTATTGATGGAATAGGCATCCGTGTCATTACCTACCTGTGCATAAGAAGCACGTACTTTCCAGAAGCTCAACCAGGTAGGCAGTTGTTTGCGGAACGTACTGGTTACCAACCAAGATGCGCTGATAGAAGGATAGAAGTATGAATAGGTTCCATGGCCATCAGAGTAAACCAAGGAAGAAGACCAGTCGTTACGTCCGGTCAGATCGAGGTAAACCTGGTCTTTCCAGCTCAGGCTTGCCTGCGCGGCAACCGACTGGATCGTCTTCGTGTCAGATACCCTTGCTGAAGAACTATAGCCATCAGAACCGTTAGCCAAGAAATACTGGTTAGGAACGATGAAATCGCCCTTCGTGCCTGAGCTCATGGCCGACCGATAGGAATTGTACAGCTCATAGCGTACAAAGCCATTCAAGTGCCAATCCTCGCCGAACTGCTTGTCAAACATCAAGTTCGTATTGAGGTTGGTCTGCTCCTTACGCCACTGGCTGGTGCCATAGTAACCACCTTGGTTGTAATAACCAGATCCTGGATTCTTTTGCTCAGTCTGCACGAAATAGTAGTTGTAATTAGCTTCGGTGACCCATTTCAACCATGGCGTGAGCGACCAGGTAGCCTTCAGGTCGGGACGGAACACGGTTTCCTTCTGGTAGTATTCATCCTCCCAGATCGACCACCATATATTACGTCCGATCACATATCCCCATTCATCACCGTATTGGGTCTGGGCCAGACCACCATGTGAGCCCTTGTACTTATCGCGGTAATACTTCGCGTCATACATACGATCCCATGTGCCATCTACGAAACTTGCACCAATGTTCGGCTGAGCGTTACGGGGCTTTGAGTTCGCATAGGTCATGCTTGCCTCTACCTCGAAGTTGTCTGTCAGCTTGTGGCTTGCCTTGGCAAGGAAGCTCAGACGACGGAAGTCGTTGTTAGGCAACGTACCGTTGTTGTAACGATAAGAAAGAGAGGTATAGAAGTTGGTACGGTTGTTTCCTCCGGACACAGCAACGTTCGTGTTGGTAGAGAAACCCGTGTCATACGCATCCTTGAAATTATTCTTGTAAGCCTTGGCATCATAGAGCTTGCCGTCATAGAGCTCGATCTTCCCGTCCTTTGCGTTCTTCCGCAAATACTCGAAGGAAGGACCCCATGCTGTACCCATTTCTCCATAGTTGCTCAATACCTTATAAGAAGCATAGCCTTGGTCGTTGGTCCAATAGATATCGTTCACGTTGAACGGGCTGTTGGGTGAAGAGCAATACCAGAAGCTCTCTGCAAATTCATTCTGAAGGTCAGGCTGGCTGGTCACCTTGTCGAATCCAATGGTCTGGCTGAAGTCTACACCTAATCCTTTCTTGCCCTTACCACTCTTGGTGGTGATCACGACGGCACCGTTCAAACCACGGGAGCCGTACAAAGCAGTAGCGGCGGCGCCCTTCAGGACTGACACGGTCTCGAAGTCATCCGGGTTCAAGTTCTTCAACTCATTACCGTAGTTCTGCGCACCAGAAGCCCAGTCGGCATCGTTCTCCACGATACCATTATCGAGGATAACACCATCAACGACGTAAATAGGCTGGTTGTTCTTGTTCAGGGTAGAAGCACCACGAATCAAGATCTTGGAAGCACCAAACATACCACCATCAGAAGAGGTAACCTCGACACCTGCGACCTTACCTTGCAAAGCCTGCACCGGGTTGATCAGGTTTGCATCGAGCTCATCGCCCTTCAATTCTGTCATGGCATAACCCAATGCCTTGGTTTCGCGCTTCATACCTAAGGCGGTTACCACAACCTCGTTCAGCTCGGTGGAGTTCTCCTTGAACTTTACGTCGATTCGCGTGCGGTTGTTCACTTGCACCTTCTTCGTATCGAAGCCAATATACGAAAAGGTCAATGTGGCATTGGGAGCACATTTCAACGTGTACTCGCCGTCAATGTTGGTAACAACACCAGTGTTGGCACCTTCTACCTTCACAGTGGCTCCGATGACCGGTTCGCCCTTTGTATCGGTAACAGTACCCCTGACTGTGATGTCCTGCCCGAACATCGCTACAGTCACAAACAACAAAAAAGTTGTCAGTAGTCCTCGCATAGAGGACAGTAAAGCATTCTTTCCTTAGCTCATTGTACTTTACTTTTAAGGATGAATAATTGTTAACATATATTTACTCGCTCAATATTCATATATAGTGAAACACATGCAGGCATCAAGACATTTACTTGATCATAGTGAACAATGGCTTTTAAAATTATCTATATCTCATCAATATAAACTGTATCACCATACAATAAAATCCCAACCTTGCGACAGTGTATCTATAATCGTTGGTGCAAATTTAATCATTTTTTCACAGAATGCAATAAAATATTAAAAAATTAATAAACTTTAAGCAAAGGATCCTAATAAAAAAATGAGGAAGGCGCACCGCAAATAGCATGCGATGCGCCTTGTTCATAGAAGATTCGGAGCCAGTTTACTTCGCCCAGAATAGTTTGGTAGAGAGTCCATCTGCTTGTACAGCACAAGCTGCCTTGTAGTTAGCGGCATTGTTGGCTGCTTCTGTGCTTGGATACTTAATGCGGTTAGGCAAGGTCTTCACACTCTGTGCCTGCTCATCCTCAGGATAGGTCAGGGCAGGATAACCGGTACGGCGGATATCCGTCCATGCCTGGGTAGGCTGGATGACACCGAAGTGAGTCCATTTTGCCGTCATGATGGCTTCCAACTTATTAGTATAGGTCGCCCAAAGCTTCTCTGCATATTCCGTAACAGCATCATCCCCGGGATAAGTGCCACGATATCCGTGGCTATCCGTGCTGACATTGTTCAGGCGATAGTAGAACTTGGTCGACTCAATCATGCCTGCCACGAAGGCTGCCTCGGCATTGCCAGAAGCATAACCCTGCTGATAGCACTCTGCTTTCAGGAAGTTAACCTCAGCTGCGGTGATCACCGGACTGATAAACTTAATATTGCCTGCAAAGGTTACGGAGTCGAGGGATGCATAATACCTATCGCCCCAAGTTCCATCACCGAAGCCATTGTAAGAACTTCCATGCTGTGTTTGGAAAGCATTGGTCTCCGAACGATTGGTACCAATGTACTTGCCCTCTGCGTTCGGCGTGTAAAGGACAGCCAACCTGGGGTCGTTCTCACCTGATACCCTTGTCATAGCATCGATCATAGGCTGAGAAGCGACGTTGTTGATATCCTTGAAGGAGGTACCAAAGTCATCAGAATTCACCCAAGCCTTGTCATCATCTGGATAGACTTCGATGTTATTCGAGTCAGAGGTAATCAGCTCTCTGCCTAAGCATTCCTGGATGGCAACCTTCGCGGTGGATACCAAGTCACCCTGTGCAGCCACGTGGACAGCCAAGCGGAGACGGAGAGAGTTGGCGTATGCCAACCATTTATTCACGTCCCCTCCACAGAGGAAGTCCTGCTGGGACATGCCCGACTTGGTGATCGCACTCATATTGCTGCCCAAGGAAGAGATCTCCGTATAGAGTTCGCCTAAGCGGGAGAGCATGTTCTTGTATAATTCCACGTCATCATCGTAAGCAGGACGGGAACCGGCAACGTCACCCGTGATACCTAAGTAACCGGCTGCGCTGTAAGGAATGTCACCAAAGAGATCCACCATCTGGGAAAGATGGTCGATGACGAACACTTCTGAAAGATCGACGAACAACTTATCGTTTGCCTGGTCTTTCGCACTCTCGTTGTCATATTGATTCTGGAGCTGTCGGAACTGTGCCAGGACATTATAGAAGTTATTCCAACGATCGGCAGTGTAGCCCTCATTATAGTAGTACACGCTACCTGAATTGTTCTTGTATCCTACCGTCTGTGCATATTTAGCGAAAATGTTGTCCCATGTATACATACGCCAGTAAGCATTGTAGGTATAGCTCCTGCCTGAATAAACGACACCCGTGAACAATTTCGGGCACGTAACCGTCGTGGTCTTGCTCGGGTCATTGTAGAGTGCGGTGTAATCGCTGTCCGAACATGCGGTGAACGTAGACATCGCAACGAAGCCCAGTAGGAAAGCATATAATTTATTGATTTTCATTTCGATTTCATTTTAAAGATTTGACTCTAACCATTTAGAAACTTGCGCGCAAGGAAATACCGAAAGAGCGGGTCGTAGCTGTGGAACCACCGATATAGCTCTGTTCTGTCCAGCTAGTTGCATCCGTAGCCTCAGCATCGAAGATCGGCAGATTCTTGTAGATATAGAACGGGTTGCGGGCAAAAACGGAAACCTGCAGCTTCTGGCAAGCAAACTTCTCTGTAATAAACTTCGGGAAGTTATAACCTAAGACGATCTCACGTACTTTTACGTAGCTGTTGTTGAACATAGAGTGAGAATAATAGGTAGGAGCATCCGTACCCCAGTTGTAAGACCAGTTGTACCAGCGGTCAGCAGAGATCATGATATCATTCTTGGTACCATCTTCCTTCACGCCCGGCAGGATCATACCATCGTCGTACAGCACCTTGCCTGCAGGAGCAGAAGAAGCCGGAACAATGCCATTGCCCACGCTGCTGTCAATGTAATAGGTCTGACCACCATGAGCTGCATCACGATATTTCATGCTTTCCTTGATGGCACCACGACCCATCATATACTCGTAAGGGATATTGAAGATCATGCCACCATGACGGAAGTCAAGAGATACATCTAAGTAAACGTTCTTATAGGTAACGGTCATGCCAGCGCCACCCGTCCACTTCGGCATGGCATTGCCGACCTTCACGGGCTCGGAAGTCAACTTATACCATCCTGTTGAAGAGTCAACGATAGGATTGCCGTTCTTGTCAGTCTGCGGTGCGTATGCATAGAAGTCACCGATAGAGCTACCAACCGTAGAATAGAGGTAAGCGGCACCATTGTCCCACTTCTGGTGCTGGAGGCGATCCACGCCCTCAGCCAATTTGATCACGCGGTTCCAGTTCCATGAGATATTGCCTCTCAGGTCAAGACGGAAGTCCTTGGTCTCCAATGGAGTGCCATACATAGAGAACTCAACACCCTTGTTTCTAAACTGACCGATATTCATCAGGATAGCCGTGGCACCAGTAGAGGCTGCCATGGTCGTGCTCAGGATCTGGTCCTTGACATCCTTGGTATAGTAAGCGAGGTCGAAGCCCAAGCGGTTCTTCAGGAACTTACCTTCCAAACCAAACTCCCATTCATAAGTCTTCTCCGGCTTGATCTTGTTGTTACCCACCGTTGTCGGCTGGATATTGTAAACATAGCCGGATGCTGTTGACTGATTGAAGGCCAAGGTAGCCTCATAGATAGCTGGAGCCAAACCTACGATACCATAGGATGCACGCACCTTGGCAAAGTCCATCCATGACGGTTTCTTGTCCTTCAGCAATTCAGAAATAACGATACTGCCGCTGACAGAAGGATACCAATAGGAGTTGTTGTCCTTGTACAAGGTAGAGATCTTCTCATTACGGATCGTTCCTTCCAAGTATGCCCAGTTGTCCCAGGACAGAGAAAGGTCGCCGAAATATGCAGTCTTTAACATCTGAAGCTCAGCCTCACTGGTCTGAGGAGCCTTTGTGCTGGCAGCCAAGTTGAACCAGTTTTCAACAGAAAGGCCATTGACAGTCCATGAACTCAGGTTGTATTGTTTCTCCCGACGACCGGACCAACCTACGTATGCGTCCAAGTTCAACTTGTCGGTAAGCATCTTGTCGTACATCAACATCACGTCGCCATACACGATCTGGTAGCGCTTGTTTTGCAAGGTGTAGCTACCAGTATAACTACCGTTGGTAATCAAGGCATTGGCTGTCTCCGTATGGTTCTTGTTCTCGATCTTATTGGTCGTCAAGTCCTCAGCGACACTGGCCTTCAAGGTCAGGCCCGGGATAATCTCCCAAGATGGAGCCACCTTGGCGATCAAACGATTGTTGGATTCCAACTGCTCTTTGCCAAAGATATTCCAGAAATATTCATCGATCAAACCCGAGCGGCTACCGAAGTCCATGGCAAAACCCTCATCAGGATTGTCGATCTGGGAATCCGTATAGACACGGTTACGATAGCCTGCACTCGTCATCGTATGCTGGCGAATGTACTTGACATCATCGAAAGCACCGAACATACCGGCAAAGTTACAAAGCAAACGGTACATACGGTAAGGACGGTTCTTGACATGCTCTGCCATATAGTTGGCTGATACATCAAGCTTTAAGTTCTTCAACAGGTTATAGCTACCTGTCAAATTGAAGTTATGCTTGTCGAAATCTGAGTTGTATTGGTTCGGGATACTATTATAATAAGTATAAGAGAACCTGAAATTACCCTTCTCACCAGCATCTGTCAAGGCAATGTTATACTGCTGGTCGAAGCCAGTACGGAACACATCATTCCAAGGATTACTGCTGATCGCATTATAAGAGCGCATCGTTCCATCGTAATAGTACACTTGGCTGCCGTCATATTTCGGTCCGAAGTAGGTTGTCCCATACAAAGGAGCCTTCTGAGAGACGCCGTTCCTGTCCTTATAACTGTACCAGCCATACGCATCGGTCGTCGTACGGCTCTGTGGAGCCGGACCAGGACCGTACTCAGTCTGGTATTCAGGCATGTAAGCGACGAAGTTTCCCGTCCAGCTAGCATTGAAGTCAACGCCTAAGCCTTTCTTGTTCTTACCCGTCTTGGTCGTAATCATGACAACGCCATTGGCACCTTCAGAACCGTACTGTGCAGTAGCGGCTGCACCTTTCAGGATGGAAATGTTCTCAATATCCTCCGGGTTGATGTCGGCGAGACCATTTGAGTTCACGCGCTGATCTGTCCAATAACCAGAGTTGTTGGCCTCACCATTATGGATAGGCACACCATCCAAAACAATCAAAGGCTGGTTGGAACCCGTGATAGAAGACAATCCACGCACGTTAATGGAGATAGCACCGGCTGCGCCACCAGGAGCCGTCTTGATCGTCACGCCGGCAGCCTTACCATAGAGAGCCGTACCCAAGGAAGGAGATGCTGTCTTGGTCAACTCATCAGAAGCAATGGAACTGACTGCGTAGCCAACCTTCCGGGCATCCTTCTTGATACCCAAGGCCGTGACGACCACTTCATTCAAGTTCGTAGACTCTTCCTGAAGCACCACGTCGATCTTCGTCTTGCCAGCTACATTGATTTTCTGGGTCTGATAGCCGATGTAATTGAACTCCAAGATTGCATTACTTGGGCAAGAAATCACATACTCGCCGTCTACATTCGTGATGACGCCTGTCTTTGATCCAGCCGTTTTTACCGTGGCACCGATCACCGGTTCACCGGTTTTATCAGTTACTGAACCCTTAACGGTGACATTCTGTGCGTAGATAGCACTACACAAGAACATCAGCAACGCCGTCATACACACTCTCAATGAGAGCGTAAAAGCATTTTTTCTTTTGCTCATTGTACTTTACATTTAAGGATTGATAATTGTTAATATATATATTCACTCTTTTATCTTTTCCTCTTACCAAAACACCCAAGAAAAAGAAATGGAATAAATCCTATAAGAATGCAGGTATTGGTTAATAGTCTACCAACGGTTTAGGTTCTCTGCATCTCCTTATTTAGTTTCGTTTTAATATAGGTGTATCGATAATTGTCGCTGCAAATATAAAAAATCTTTTCTTTGCTTTGCAATTCATTGCTAAAAATTAGCCAAAAATTAATAAATTTTAAGTAATAGAATATAATGAAAGAGGAAATAGAGAACTTTAATCCATCTTATTTTATAGAGGATATCCTGTTTGCAGGACGGTCTTTTGCGTCCCACAAACAGGTATTCCCTCGTTATTGAACGACGATTTCATCGGTGAAAATCCAACCGCCGAAACTGCCGTTCAAGGCTTGGAAGCGGACATAACGCCCACGAGTGCTTCCCTTCCATCCATAATTCCGGATGGAGAAGTCTGGTTCTTTCGTGACTTGGTAGTCCTTGTCCGACAAGGTCAGGAAATGTTCGCCATCATCAGACACAGAGATGATGACCTTGGCAGGCAGGAATACTTCCGCGCCCGACGATTGCATCATGTCTGCCGAGATCTCGTGTACATCCTTCGATGCACCCAAGTCAATGGTCACATCCAGGCGCCCTTTGTCGATAAATCCTTGCCAGGCTCCATCGCCATAGGTCCAGCCTCCTCGCTTGCCATCAGTAAGGGTTGCGTCACCAGCAGCCGCATAACTCTTTGAATACGGTGCATGATAGATGACCTTGCATCCACGTGCCAAATGATCTATGAGGGTCAACGACTCTTTCCGGTTTCCCACTTCCTGGGTCAAGTCGAAGGGATGGTATCCTTTGGCTTGCAGACATCGTCCTGCCAACAACGCTCGCTCCCGGAAACGGGCATAAGTTGTCTTATGCGTGCTCCATCCTACCTCGGCAATCGCCATCGCGCGCGGCCATAACATGTATTCCGCATGCGAAGGAGTGGAAATGAATTCTGTCCAGAGATTGCCTTGCACTCCATCCACATACTGCTCCACTTTCGTCCCTTGGAAGCGCACAGGGACAGGATCGTAAGCATAGACAGTCTCCAAGGGCAAGAATCCCCCGATAGCCTTGGGCTGTGAGAAGGGCACATCCTGGTAATGGTCGAGATAACAATATTTTCCCGGTGACATCACGACACTTTTACCCAATTTATAACGGTCTGGAAATACA
>ULNB01037802.1_pt1 | contig 11861 bp, 12 predicted proteins | sample 1951811 | NCBI WGS metagenome assembly ULNB01 (sample SAMEA4835566, study PRJEB28245) | human gut metagenome | biome: gut microbiome; material: fecal sample | place: Denmark | collected 2008
TTAAACGCTCTACCGCATTTACAACAAAACAATGCATCATCGTCGTTGATTCGTCCACAGTACAAACATTTCTTCATATTGACACCTGCTTTCTTCAAACATCTTTTCCAAGAAAGATATCCTATCTATATGTCGTCTCTGTGAACTTTTTCTCGACATTTTTATTAAAACTCAAATTTCAAGCTCGTTTACAGCGGCATCTTTTAGCCCCTCAATTCGTTTAAGCATTTCTCTTGTTTTAACGTTGCTGTGAAATACGGCAAATAAAGCAACGCATGTAGTCCAATTCATATCCTTCTTTCCGGTTTCAATACTACAATATGTTTGACGAGATATTCCCAGCCGGTCAGCAATTTCTGCCTGTGACGCACCTATCCTTGCCCGCAGCACAGGTAATTCATAGGTCATTTTTTTAATTATTTCCTGACGCCTTTCATTTTCGTTAATATCATGACTCATTGGATAGATCCGTCCTTTCTCAAAAAATAAGAACCTCGTTTTTCTTCTTTTGAATAACATCAAATAAAGACGAAGATATTGGTGAACGCATCATTGTTGTATTGGATAACACATCATTTATAAATATTTCATAAGCGGGAAAAAACCATGCCGTAAAATTATCGGGGTTTCCTTCCAACCAATTCATCAGATCATGAATGTCAATCCACATTAAATCTTCAATCTCATCTTTATTTGGAACAAACTGTAAAATAGAACTATCTACAAACCATGCAAAAACATGATCTATTTCATATTCTGTCAACTCACCAAAATCTTTTCGATAAGTAAATTTACCACACTCTTTAATTTTCCCGATTTCATAGTCTGCTTTAGGAATGGATACTCCGAGCTCTTCAATGGTACGACGATATACCGCTGTATTTAAATCTTCACCTTTCCTCGGATGGGAACAACAAGCATTGGTCCAAAGCCCACCGGAATGATATTTATTAATCGCCCTCTGTTGAATCAGCATTTTATTCGATTTGCTATCATAAACAAATAAAGAAAACGCTCTGTGCAACAGCCCCTTTCTATGTGCATCAATTTTTTCTTCTTTACCGATTTCTTTATCTTGTTCGTCAACAAGTATCAACACATCATTCATTTTTCAATCTTCCTTATCTTGCTTTACTATAAGTGTATAGCTATGCCTAGGGTCTAGCTGATATGACAAATCGCTACCATCGGGAAAAATAAAATCATAATTATATCGTCTCAAATTCTATGTTTTTCTCTTTTGCATATTTTTCAGCGAAGCTACCCTCCCACACATAAATTGTTAGAGATGTACACCCTTGAAATGTGTCCTTACTTATACTCGTCACACTGTCTGGGATTGTTATTGAAGTGAGAGATGTACAGCCTTTAAATGCCTCTTTTCTTATACTTGTAACACTGTCGTGAATTACCACTGATTTGAGAGATGTACAATCTTCAAATGCAGAACGACCTATACTTGTCACACTGTCTGGGATTGTTATTGAAGTAAGAGATGTACAGCCTTTAAATGCAGAACTATCTATACTTGTCACACTGTCTGGGATTGTTATTGAAGTAAGAGATGTACAGCCTTTAAATGCAGAACTATCTATACTTGTCACACTGTTGGGAACTATCACTGAAATGAGAGATGTACAACCTAAAAATGAACACCAGCCTATACTTTTAACGCTGTCCGGGATTGTTATTGAAGTGAGAGATGTACAGCCTTTAAATGCAGAACCACCTATACTTGTAACGCTGTCAGGAATTATCACTGAAGCGAGAGATGTACAACCTTTAAATGCAGAACCGCCTATACTTGTCACACCGTCGGGAATTACTACTGACTCGAGGGATTTGCAACCGATAAAAGCACCTGCACCTATATTTTTAACGCTATCCGGGATAACTGTATCTTTACAAGAGTGTTTGAAGATGTTTCAATTATTGCATTGCAGTTGTTCCTGCTGTCATATACAGTATTTCTGCTGTCAACTTTTATGCTTGATAATGATGTACAACCTTGAAACCCCCAATCGCATAGATATGGCATCTCGAAAAAATAAAGCCATCTGCCTATGCTTGTCACACTGCCGGGAATTATCACTGATGTGAGGGATGTGCAATTGTCAAATGCCGAACTATCTATACTTGTAACGTTAGAGGGAATGACTACATTTTTATCTTGTCCCATATATTTTACAAGTCGCTTTTCTTTATCTTCTTCCAAGATTCTAAAACCTTTTAAATAACTCATTTTTATTCTCCTATTGTATGTGGTAATCTCTGCTAATTATTATTCTTATTCTTAATAATATTACAGGCAAATACATAACTTATTTTTCAACCTTCCTTATCCTGCTTTACTATAAGTATATAGCTATACCCCAAGCCTAAGCCCTATCCGATCTAACAAATCGCTGTCATTAGATCCTATTTATATAATAATTCTTAGTTGCGGAGAACCGAAGGTGTGTTTTCTACAAATAATTAAATCATCAAAAGCCATTGTATTTACCATTCCTTCTTGCCCACAAAAAATTAAAAATTTTTATAAGCCTAATGCGAGCAGATGGGGTTTTGCCTCGCTCTTTTCTGATAAAAGTAAAATGAGTGAGCAAAATAATTTATATTAGTGTGATTTTTCACACTAATTCTCCTCCAAAAAAACATTATTAATTCCCTGAATTACAATATATATTTCAAGTTTCTGTACTAAACCGATGTGGTTCAGCAATCTATCTTTTTCTTTGGGAGTTAGTTCTAATAGTGCTATCCTATCAAAGCAGACACAAAATGATAAAGGTATACAGTCACTGTACTTATCTCAATCAGCACTGTAAGACTTTGTTAAGAAATAAGGTTGAAAACCCTCTAATCCGTCGAACTGACCTAAAGAGAGACCGATGCCCCACATTCCCAAGCGATGTTTTTCGAACATCTCATTAACGCTTTCTCTTATGGAAGTGTCTTGCATGACTTCAAGAAGCCACGCACGAAGCGAGCTGCTATCTTCGCCCCCATTCGAACGGAAGTATAGCTTATACCGTAGATGTCCGTCGTGTCCACAGTCAATACCTATTATCCTGAAGGGGAATCCCCAACTCTCAAGTAAACTGGTTGTCTGAAGGAGTCTCTCCTTCAGTTCATAGGATACTCCGTGTGTCTTTGCGATTCTCAAAATGATGTTTTGCTTATCTTGCGTAGAGAGGGCTTTCTCCGGATCAATTCTTATGTAAGACTTCACAGCAGAGAGATCGCCTTGGTCAAGAAGGACACCAAACATCCATGTTGGGTTGTAAGGCGGGCGTTCTTGGAAGACACATTTCTCCATCATCTGAGTTGCGGAAACTAGCGGAGCTACATCGAAATCATCAACGAAAGTGAAGATTTCTTGAGGAGAAACATATTCGCTATCTCTTCTGTCGAAAAAGTTGAAAGAGACACTTCTGCCCTGACCAGACTCACGGAGGGATATTTCATACAACGTGAACCTTTCCGAATCAAGGGAAGATAGGAAACGTGTATTAAGTGCAGCGGACAATGCTTCGAGCTGTTCGTTATCTATAGCTACTTTTCCGTCTAAGGAAGATTGTCCCATATAGGGAGGATAGATATACAACTTTTTCGTAATACCTGAGTTATCAATGCTGTACGCAAAAAACTTAGGTACAAATGTAAGATCACTTTCTGAGTCTTGTTTATTCATAGGATTTTCCTCCTCACAAATATCAACATTTGGCATATGCATTTTTAACAAACCTCCTTACATAGAAATCAAGCCCTATGCTCATACTTCCAATTGCTGTATTAGGGCGATATTATTGAGCATTCTGTACTCATCCTCCGGTTTCAGGTCAAGAACCCCAGCCAAGTACTGTCGATACCTGAAATTCGCATTGACAAGGAACTGTACTTTTAACATCCTACAGTAGGCATCATCTTTCGAATAAATACTTCCCGTAGTGCTAAAATTGATTCCATAGCAGTTGGGGCAGATACTTGCGACAATACACTGCCTACACTTCTCATCGAACTCATCGAGACTGATTTTGTCAACAAACTCTATGTCCAACGCCTTATTAGCGATATCGGGTCCTGCGGAGATTGGAGCAAATGTGTGACAAGGGTAGCTAATTCCATCTATTTCATATGCAGCAAGCTCAACGCCCGCGCTACAAAACCTCGTGGCATAGCTTCTTGTACCTGGGTAAATGGTGTCAATGGGCATGTTGAGAATATCAGAGGGATGCACATCAGGATTTTCCACATAGAAATCAGCCAGCTTCATCAGTTCATTTGAGAAAATAGCAATGTTGGCATCATCTGACCAGTCGATGCCGAAAGCTAAGTTGGCACCAATAGACGTAAAACCAAGATTGTGGAGATGGATTATGCCTTCAGAGAGATGTGGAAGCGTTTCAGTGGACACAGTCATCTTTATGTCGGTACCTGCCTCAGCGAAGAATGCAAAGTCAATCAAATCATATGAATTCGAACGGTTTGTATTGTGCATCTCTCGGGTACCGTCAGCACTTAGACCGAGACGAATTTTATCGTGACGTTCTTTGAGCCATTTCTGAATCTCTCCGTGAACCAGTACACCATTCGTTGTGAATTGGACAATCCATCGCTTATCCCACGTGTGATTTTCTAAAAAATCATAGAGTTCTTTGACCATCTCGAATTCTAAGAAGGGTTCTCCACCGAAAAACTCAAATTCCCTATCGAGTCCATCCTGTTCGAGCATTTCCTTCTCTATAATTTCCTTTGCCATTTTTACGCTCATTTTCTCCGCATTCTTATGGTGCTCATAGCAATAAGAACAACTCAGATTGCAAGAATGTGTCAGGATGAGGATGACTGTTTTCGCTCTGTGCTGTTTAGATTTCGTTTTTATATTGCTATCCATAGATATACCTTCCTTATCTTGATTTTGATATTTAAATCTTAATACTTAAGAAAATTTCTCTTTATTATAAAAAAGGCACCTTATCGGTAAATCTAGCCGATGAAGTGCCTTGGCGGTGAGAACGACGAATTGTTTTATGCAATAACGATGCGTTCTCTAAAAGTGGCAATCGACCTCTTACCAGCTAGTACATCCTTCGCAACCCTTGCAACTGCAACTCAAAGCTGCATCAGCCTTGGCACCTTCGTATGCAAGCTTAGGAACCATAGGATTCGCAGTAGTGAGTGATTTGAGTTTCGAAGCAATGAGCTCGAGTTCGACAGCTTTCAGCTTCAAGGACTCAGTGAGTTTTTTGCTGTTCATAGTGTAACCTCCTTCCTGATTTATTTGCATTATTCTAAACTCCACAGGTTAACTATGGAATAACGCACCATTCAAAGTATAGCTTGTGCTCAAAAGTGAAAAATAAGTTTAAGAATAAGATAAATCAAGTAGAATACACCTATCACGTATCCAACGACAACGCTGAGTACGATTTTTACAATCATATTGACAGGCGCTTTAGTGTCAAGCCATGCTGAACGTCCTGTAAGAACTTTAAATCCTGAATATATAGCCCACGCTGAATATATGAGGACGATAATTACAACTGCACTGTTATCCATTTTTACCCCCCTCTCGAATGAAGATACAGGAAATTATAAGTCCACTTTCCTGCGGTCAGACTGTCTCCATTTTCGTAGAGTGAACTACTCTACGAAAAAAGCAGCAAACCCATTGATTCAATTGGGTTCAGGCGGTCTTTTGACGGTTTAAAATGACGGCTTATTTTGTGGTCAAAAGCACAGAAAGACGATTCATATTTTCCTGCTTTAGCTCCATAGAAGGATGAACATAACGATTCAAAGTGATATTTACACTTGCGTGACCAAGAATTTCACTAAGACTTTTGATGTCAAATCCAAGCTCCACACACCTAGTCGCAAAAGTGTGACGTAATGCATGAAAGTTGATATTTGAGATACCGCAAATACCGGTCACCGTTTTAAATCGGTTTTCCATACTTCTTGGCTCCATGTAGCTGTGAATCATCCCGGTCAGAAAGAAGGCATCATCTTGTTTTCTGGACTGAATTAGCAATTGTAACATTTCGTCTGGTATCGGTATTTTTCTTATGGAGCAATCGCTTTTGGGTGTCTGAATAATAACTTTTGTTTTTACATCATTATCTCCTGTCTGTACTCTCTGCATGGATTTATGTATAAATAGGTACTGTTCCTCGATATTAATGTCTCCCCACGTAAGGGCGCATATTTCTCCGATTCGCATTCCCGTATACAGGCACAACAAAATTCCTAAATTACACGGACTTGGTTCGTTTCTTAACTGATCACTTAGAGTTGTTTGCTCAAGTCTGCTCAATACACGCATCGGTTTCTGCGGCTGCCTCACGAAAATATTCCCTATGGATGTCGTTGAAATGCCGAGTTCTCTGCTTGCATATTCAAGCACATTTTTTAGAACAGATACGATACTGTTTACCGTTTTTGGAGCCAATCCCTGTCCGGATACTCCTCCTGATGCCAGCAACTCCCGGCTGTATTTCATTGCAATGTTCCGCGTAATCGACTGAATCGGCATGATCCCAAACGATGGAAGCAGATAAGAATTCAGAAGATTTGCATATTTGGCATAACTTGATATTTTTAACTGGGGCTTCTGTGCGTCTAACCACTCCAAAGAAACGTTCTCAAACAAGAAACTCGACAAAGACTTTGGTGCTTGGGCCTCTGATTTTACAGAAATAAGCTTCTGTTCAACTTCTTCATATGTTCTTCCAAAAACATAGCCGTATTTGCGTTTGCCGTTGACCTTCTCTTTTTGATATCGTCCTTCCCAACGACCATCTTTTCTTAAATAAATGTTTTTTCCCTGCCTTGGCACGGATATCACCTCCTGTAGCTCTATTTTACTTGAGAAAAAACCTTTTGTTAAAATAATAATCTCATTAAAAACTTGTAGAATCTACAAAGTCGTTGTAATTTACACCTTGACAATTATAACGACATCGGGTATAATGCTAATTAGTCAAATAAAGTCGGGTTTCGTAGAGTAGTTCACTCTACGAAAAATTTACATTATATCTGCGTCACGCATTCCCCAGTAGCAGGTACTATATAAATCACTCTGAATGCCTGAAAAGTCAAGGATCGAATTGATAATATTTTCAAAAAAATACCCGGAGCAGTTCTCAATCATAAGAAAATCTGCTTCCGAATATGATTTTAGGTCTGCATATCGTACACGAATACCTATCTCGCAAACGATTACCACATCTTTCACACAATTACTCTTTATAAGCTTTATAATCTCGCTTGCAAAAACAAAAAAGCCCGACTGAACGGAGCAAACCATTCAATCGGGCAGAGATAATAATCGTGTGTAAGAAGCCGAAAAGTGCTTTGTTTCAAGGGCTTTATCAGGGCTGTGGGGTGCTGTCGGTATCCAAATTAGCGTTATTTGCCAAATAAAAAGAGTCGCAACAGCGGCTCTTTTTTATTTTGAGCGGGTCTTGAACCCGAGAGGGTCTGAGCGTAAAAAGAGTCAACCGGCGGCTCTTTTTTCTCACATAAATGCACACTGCAAGAACTCCGACACGGTTTAGCCGCATCGGAGTTCTTTTATATACTTACTTATTTATCACCTTGCCTATCCAATAGATAAGCTTTGAAATAATTACATACACCCTTGTGCTTGAAAGTACGAAGCCAACCTTCTGCATGGTCGCCTTGAAGCCTGTGTCCGGCTTATATTCAAGCGGCTCGTTGCCGCGGTCAAGGGTTATCGCCTGCGAATATGTCATGCCGTTTTCGTTGTAGACCTCACAGCGGACATAGAGCATGCCGTCGGTGATAAATTCGTCAAGGTCAAGCGTTACAACTCCGTTACCGTTGACATCGTTCCTTACAAGCGGTTTGCCGTTAGCGATCCACTGAACATAGCCTGTGATGCCGACCTTCATCGAAATCCTGTGTCCGTCAACCTTGAGATAGCCTATCTGCGGAAGAGGGAGGTCCTTGCCGGTTGACATATTGATATCGTTCTTGGGCCCGATTATGTTGTTGGCAACTACCTTGTGCGTTGCACCGAAAAATGTTCCGTTTTCAAGGCACTCACGCATTGCCGTCATTGAGGTCTCGGGCATAATATAATAATTGAAGCAGTCGTCAAGCCTGCCTACACTGTGAGCATCGGAGCTTGTGAAGCCGTAAACATTTTTGCCGTAGGGCAAGCAGTACATAAGCACGTTATCCCAAAGCACACGGTCATATGGTGTAACACTCGTGAAGCCGTTGACAGCCTCCAAGCCGAGGCATGACGGATATTTCAGAAGAATTTCGGAAAAATACTTTATATTTTTCGGATCCATTACCTTGTCGATTTTTCCGTCGCACACAAGCCAGTCTCCCGGGTGATTGATATGTGAAAGTCCGCCGAGCTTTTCAATTGCGGCAACCGCTGCCTCCTGTCCGTTCTCGAAGCCTCAGTTAAGATTACCGAACCATGACGGTAGGAAATATCCGTTAACATGGCTCATTGTAAGTGTTACTGCATTCAGCTCGTTAGCTCCGGTAACGCAGAACATTCCTTTACCCCTTGCCTGTCCGTTTTCAAGCGATGCAGAGCCGTCGGTAATTGCCGCAAATTCTTCACCTGTCAGCGGCTTGCGGCTATTGCCGGTGAACACCTGATAGAGATAGAGCGGTCAGATAAACGGTTGCTGATCCCAAGCCTTGCCCGTAATTCCGTGATCGGAGAAGCCGAGGAGGTCAAAGCCCTGCTCATATGCACCGTAAATCATATCACGGAAGCTTGCATTGCCGTCGCTGACGGACGAATGAGTGTGTAAATTACCCTTGTACTGCTTCCATGTATCCCAGTCAACACTTGTATACGGCGAAACGAGAGTGTAGTCATCGCTTTCTATCGCCGTTGCACCGACGCCGAGCGGAAGGATCATCATAACAATCACAAGCAGCACGGACGTTATTTTCTTTTTCATGTCAAATTCTCCGTTTTCGGTATCGGATTATTCTGCATCTTCAAGCCTTTTTATCATAATCTTTGCAGCCTTGTAGATATCGCCGCAGCCGAGTGTAATAACGAGATCACCGCTCTGAACATGAGCGAGAACATAATCGGCAACTTCATCAAAGGTGTTGAACCATACACTGCCGGGAATCTTTGCGGCAAGCTGTGAAGTATAAACGCCCTCCGTATTGACCTCTCTTGAGCCCATGATCTCGGTCATAACGCACTCATCGGGAATTTTTAATACCTCAGCGAAATCGTCCATAAGCTTCTTTGTTCTCGAATAGGTGAACGGCTGGAAAACAGCCCAAACCTTTCTGTATTTCATCTGCATCGCCGCTTCGAGTGTAACTCTGAGCTCGGTCGGATGGTGAGCATAATCATCGGCAAAGGTAATGCCGTTGAGCTTTGCAAGAATTTCAAATCTCCTGCATGCTCCGCCGAACTGTTCGAGCGAGGCTATCGCCTTATCAAACGAAATTCCGCAGTAATCCGCCGCCGCAAGAGCCGCAAGAGCGTTTGTGACATTGTGCTTTCCGGGAACCTTAAGCTTTACGCTGCCGATTTTTTCACCCTTCTTGTAAGCGTCAAAATGAGCGAAGGCATTCACCATTTCAACATTTTCGGCATAAAAATCGTTGGACTTGTCAAGGCCGAAGGTTATCATGTCCTTACCGCCGACGTCGGCAACCGCTTTGAGTGTGTTAGCATCGTCGCCGTTATAAATAACCGCCTTGTTCGCCATTTTAGCAAACTTATTGAAGGATTTTATGATATTTTCAATGTTTTTAAAATATTCAAGGTGATCCGCATCAACGTTGAGAATTATTGCGATATCGGGATCAAGCTTTAAGAAATGGTCCTTGAATTCGCACGATTCGCAGACCATATTCTGTGTTTCGCCTACCCTGCCGTGGCTGTGGATAAGCGGAAGCTCACCGCCGATTACGGCCGACGGATCTTTGCCGCACTGAATCATAATCTGAGTGAGCATCGATGAAACCGTAGTTTTGCCGTGAGTGCCGCAAACACAGTAGCAATCCGAATAGAGTCTTGTTATAGCACCGAGCAGGTCGGCACGCTCAACGGTCGGGATTCCTGAATTATTCGCCGCAACAAGCTCAGGGTTGTCAGGCAGAATCGCTGCCGTGTAAACGATAAGCTCCGCACCCTCTATGTTCTCGGCCTTTTGACCGAGAGTTACGGGGATTCCGAGACTGCGAACCCTTGCAAGAGTGTCGGTCTCGTTATTGTCGGAGCCTGAAAGCTCATAGCCCTCCTTGTGAAGAATCTCGGCAAGCGGACACATACCCGAACCGCCGATTCCTATAAAATGAACTCGTTTAACCTTTTTGAGTAATTCATCTATCTCGTACAAGATATCATCTCCTATCAGTCTGTTACGCTTTAATTATAAGGCATAACAGGAAAAAAATAAATAGTAAATTGAAATATTTTAGCACCTGCACAAAATTTTGTCATATGATACAGTGGAGGCAGAAGTATGGCATACTCTGCGCTTCATAATATTTTGAAAGGAATGACCGTAAAATGCAGGCAGAAAAATTTCTTGTAATCGGCAGCGACAAAAAAATGCAGGCGTGCCGCAGCCGGCTGACCGATCTTGGTTTTGACGCTTCATGCTGCGACGGCGACACATTGGAACAGATGCTTCCGTTTTATTGCAACATAATTTTGCCGATACCGACGCTTGCAAACGGTGTTATTTCGGGGACAGGGATATCCGTCAGCGAGCTTTGCGAGAAGCTTTCGGAAAATCAGCTCGTTTTTTACGGAAATCTCGGCAATAACCCATTCGGTGCAAACGGCAAAAGCTACTATAACGAAAGCTTTCTTGTTAAAAACTCACGTCTCACAGCGCAGGGTACAATGCGAATCATACTCGAAAACACCGACCGAGATGTCTACACGCTCAAAGCCGCCGTGCTCGGATACGGCAGATGCGGCAGAGCAATTTGCAAGTCGCTTCAATCAAACGGAGTAAGCACAACGGTCGTCACGAGAAACCCGTTCAGTGCCGCCCTCGCCGAAAATGAAAGGCTCGAATCAACCGATTTTAAAGTTTTTTGTAAAAAGGCCGCCGATTTTGACGTCATAGTGAACACTGTTCCTCATAATATATTGAGCAAAAAAACAATGGAAAAGCTGACTAAGCGAAATTTATACATTGAAATTGCGTCAAAGCCATACGGCTTCAATATAAACGAAATTGACAAATACAATTTCAGATATGTCCTTGCAGAAAGCCTGCCAGGCCGCTTCACACCGACAAGCGCAGGCGCAAACATTGCCGATACGGTCATCGAGATGATAAAGGAGGATAAGAATGAATAAGGTTGTGGGCTTTGCCATGTGCGGTTCGTTCTGCACCTTCAAAGAAGTAATTCCGCAGATTGAAATACTTAAAAAGCTGAATTACGATATGGTTCCGATAATGTCGGAGATCGCATACGAGACCGACACACGATTCGGCAAGGCCGAGGATTTCAGAAGCAGAATAGAAACAATATGCAAGCACGAAATTTTACACACGATTCCGCAGGTTGAGCCTGTCGGTCCGAAGAAACTGCTTGACGTGCTTGTTATCGCTCCATGCACGGGTAACACCGCCGCCAAGCTTGCCAACGGGATAACCGACACATCGGTAACTATGGCGGCAAAATCACATTTGAGAAACGGCAGACCCGTTGTCATCGCCGTTTCGACGAATGACGGGCTTGCATGTGCGGCCAAAAACATAGGAGCCTTGCTCAATTACAGAAATATATGGCTTGTTCCGTTCAGACAGGACGATCACGAAAAGAAGCCGCGTTCGCTTGCCGCCGACTTCACACTTATACCGGCTGCCGTC
>ULNB01038448.1_pt1 | contig 11817 bp, 14 predicted proteins | sample 1951811 | NCBI WGS metagenome assembly ULNB01 (sample SAMEA4835566, study PRJEB28245) | human gut metagenome | biome: gut microbiome; material: fecal sample | place: Denmark | collected 2008
TTTAATTTATAATAGTGTTGCGGAATTAAGGTTAATAAAAAAACATATGGCTTGTAAGATTGGAAAGATATTAGTGTATTTAATAATTGTTGGGTTATTGTGGATCTTAGATGCTTTCCTTTTAGGATCAATTGACCCTAACGTAACAAATGGTTTTTTTGCAGGTTGTTGGCAAGGAACGGTTGCCGTACCAAATTTCATCTTGTCCTTGTTTGATACTGGTAGAATATATTTTGCGCCTAAGCATACCCATAGTTATAGTGTAATGTATTTTATTACGCTCATAGCTATTGTCCTTTCATTATTTGTAGTTATTAAACACCTCTGTAGGAAGGATAAAAGAATAAGGTGAATTAGGTATTTGAGATCTTCTGCGTAAGCGTCTCCGTGTGTGCATAAGTCTTCAAAGTATAAAGCCCGTGTCTATTAACCATGGGCTTAGTATCTAACTTTTCTTCATTCACTTATTAGGCAACGCAAGACAGTGGAGAAAAATTAATCGGAATGAATGAAACCATCGCCTTCTAAACGCTATTTAATGCAGTCTCATTCACTTGAAATGGAGCAAATATGGAGCAAATGAAGAAAAGAAAAATCGCTAAAGTCTTTATTTTTAAGACTTTAGCGATTAACCGTGTTTAATAAGGGTACCCAGACTCGTGGAACAGTACTTGCTGGCCCACTCCAACACCTTCGGCAACAGCAAGTCGACTCGCTTACAGTTCCACTATGCCCTGTCCGTCAAGGGACGGGAGAAAAGCAAGGAGCAGCTTGTAGAAATAGCTCATCAGCTCATGAAGGAGTTCGGTGCCGAACACAATCCCTATTTCATCTACTTCCACCGTGACACGGAGAACAATCACGTGCATATCCTCGGTACGAGGGTCAAGCCCAACGGTACGCTGCTCTCCGACCATCAAGATTTCCGGCGACTGAACGAGTGCCTCAATAGGGTAGAGCAGAAAGATCAGTTCCAGGACATGAACGAACTGCTGGCTTACAGTTTCCAGACAGAGGGTCAGCTCATGAACATCATCCGTGAGTTCGGATTCACGACCGGTGAGAATAAGGAAGAGCCCGACAAAGTAATATTCTATCACGGTGGCGCGGAGGCCTTTAAGGCTAATCTCGCCGACCTGACAGCACGTAATGCCGTCAGCAAGGATGACCGGAAGAAGATGGAGCGTCGAGAAGATGCAGCCCGGCAGTTGAAAGTCGTCTTCTTCAAGTACCGTGAGCAGAGCCTGAAACTATCCGGGACAAAGGACGAGTCTCAGAAGAAAGCTGGACGAGCGAAGAACAGAAAGGACCTGACGAAGCCGGACCGCCAACTGAAGAGTGACATCGCCCGGCTGACGGATGCTTCGGGCAAGCGACTCGGAAAGACGGAACAGCAACAGTTGTTGTGGTTTCTGCAGCAGTTGCGGAGCAAGTTCGGTGTCAGTATCATCTTTCAGAAAGACCGTAACGGAGTTGTCCGTGGTTACGGTATCGTCGAACATAGTCGGAAGATGGCACTTAATGGCAGTGAGGTGATGAAGCTCGCCGACATGATTAACTTCAAGGAACAGATCGTATGATACTTCATGTGCAGCGTCGTCGTTGGTTAAAGCTTGATGGTACGACTTTCATCGTAGATCTGACTGACAGGTATGAGCTCGCTCATTCCGGTACGCGATATTCTAAGGATTTCGCGCTTTTTTTAAGGAAGACGCTTGGATAATGAGACCATAACAGCCCGAGCATTAGGATGGACCTATGGCATCAACGGCGATACTCTTGAGAAAAACTACAAGAACGTTCTGAGCGACTACAGGAACTGGGATCAGAAGAACCATGCTGAGAAATGGGTACTTAAAGCGGAGAACCTGGGACCTCGTCTTGGTATTGACGAAACCTGTATCGGTAACGATGTCTACACTATCCTTCATAACAAGGCAGCTCATGGTAAGAAGGGTGCTGTCATTGCGATGGTCAAAGGCACCAAGCCAGAGGACGTAGCCAGGATTATCAACCAGATACCGCTGGAGAAAAGAGCGAAGGTAACTGGCATTACTATGGACTTGTCGGATAGCATGCGCTCTATAGCCGGCTTGTGTTTTCCCAAAGTCAGTGTTACACGCATACACGCGATTGTTTCCATGTGATAAAGAACTGTGGCGGTGCCATAGATGAGATACGCTTGCGCTTGAAGCGAGAGGCTGTTAAGAAGCTGAGGAAGCTGTTGACAGAGTTCAAGCAGAAGCTTGTGAGACTTGATAGGCAGCGTAAGGCATACAAGGCCAGAATGAAGCGAAAGCACGGAAAGAAGTGGCACAAGAGCAACCGTGGACGTAAGCCTATGCGTAGGAACAGTCGCTTCACACCACCAAGACTTGCTAATGGTGAGACTCTCGTAGAAGCATTGACTAAATGTTGTAAGCAGCTTCTGAAGAGCCGGGAGAAATGGACTCAATATCAGGAAGCAAGAGCTAAGATTCTATTTGAACTCTATCCTAAACTCGAAGAAGCATACAACCTTATCAACAAGCTCCGCTCTATCTTCAGAAGCACTACTCTTACAAAGCAAACTGCCAAGGTTAAGTTCGAGGAATGGTACAAGGAAGTTAACGCATGTACTATCAGAGAGGTCAAGGCTGTCCGTGACACGGTAAAGTTCTACGAAGATGAGATACTCAACTATTTTATCGACAGGGATACGAATGCTTCAGCAGAGTCTCTGAACTCTAAAATCAAGTGCTTCAGATCAGATCTCAAGGGAGTAAATGATGTTCCATTCTTCATGTATAGGGTTGTGACTGTACTAGGATAAGGCTGTCATCAACCCACAGGAAATATCAGATGCCCCGAGAAATCGGTAAAGCAAAGGCTTTTTCTTTTCAAGAGTAAACTGGGCTTAAATAAGGGTGAATTGTCAACGAGAGAGTTCATTGAAGGGTATTAATTTAGCACTCAAAATTATTTTTAGACCAAGAAATAGGGAGGGGCGAAATGCAATCCCATGACAATCAATAAGTTATAACAACACATCTAAAAATACGAATTAGACCGATTGGATTTGGAACGCATGAAATTTCATCATAACTTTGCAAACGAAATCAAAATAAAGATGAATATGAAAACAAAATTAATTTGCGTAATGATGGATAACTCCGTTCTTACCAGACAAATTTTCTATAAAGAATATAGATTGCTTCGGTGCCGTCAAGTATAATGGTAATTGGAAAGGTGTAAGGTTTGTTGGAGACAAACATGTCTGGTAGATTTTTATGTGATTAGCTCGCTATTCATGGGCTAATCACATAATAAAGGTTTTCCTTATTCGTTCATCATAATATGAATAGAATATTAATGTTGCTGATAGGAGTACTTTTCTCACTAACAACAAACGCTAGTGGTAAAGATAAAATGTACGTTTCATTTGGTGCTGGCTCCAATTTCAATTTTAGTACAGAAATTTCCTTTCTGCATCAATTTGCTTCATGGATTGGATTAGGTGGAAGCCTAGGTTATTACCATCAATGGCATTGCGATTATTATCCAAGTGGGGATTCGTATACTAAAGGCTCTACATCATGGGAGTTATCGGATGATGACCTAAAGATTAGCAATAGCTATCTTGAGCCGTTCGTGTCCTTATCTTCCCCAGCTTTACTTTCTTGGAATAATGGGAGGTTGAATGTTGAAACAGAAATGGGATTAGCATTGCAGGTGCCATATAAATCAATAAATATTAAATACACAAACAGTTATTCACAAAAATCCGAATACAAGTCTTATTCTTGCAATAAAGGTCAATGGGTGATAGGAGACTTAAGAGTGTCTGTGAATGTTAATTTTTCTTCTTTTATAATGTCACTAGAATATTCGCTTTCCAATTTGGATATATATAGCACTTACAGAAATTTCAATATTGATGGCAGAAGTATTGGAGATTTCTATCCAAAGAAGAAAATTACGCATACAGTGTTTGTTAAGTTGGGTTGTATTTTATAGTAAAATAATGAAGAGTGCAATGAGAACAAGAATAATATTTCTAATAATTGCATTATTATTGACGAATGCCTTTACTTTTGCTCAAACGGGCAAATCAGGGTACGGTTTTTCAATTGATATTGGTTATGATATGAATGCAAATAAAAATAATTCTGAACGCTTAGAGATAAGTACTACTGCGAGAAAGTACGTCACATCATTGGCAAAGTGCCTCCCGTGTTAGTTCGCACGGGTACATTCATAATTACAATCATTGTGATAGCGCTGGCTGTAGCTTTCTACACCATCCGCTATTCAATAACGATAGAGGTTGAGGGCAGAGTCATGCCTCACGACATCCTTCAAATCGTTGTCCCTTACAAGTATCTCTATCTCTTCACAGAGCCGCGGCAAGTCAGCGTGACTTATGAAGGAGAAAACACGGATTCCCAGCCTCATGTATATCCCATCACATCCTTTAGCCGCCAGTTGCTGAGCATAGGATCAGATAATTACTTTATCGCTGAGGTCAGCATTGCATCAGATAGCGGTCACTTTCAGATTGGGCAAAAAGCAGTAGGGCAGATAATCGTCAGTGACAAGACCCTATGGCAGCAGGTGTTCCGGTAGTTTGCGAACACCGAACACGATTTGCGAACACGGAGGGATGATTCATTGATTTGCTATAAAATATTACTGTTTATTTGGCTATGAAATTAATTTTATCTACCTTTGTAGCCAAATAAAAAGCAATAATATGGTAATAGGTAGAGACAAGGAGATAGTAGAACTGAATCGCTTGTATAGCAGCCATCAGGCACAGTTCGTGGCTATTTATGGACGGCGCAGAGTAGGGAAGACTTTTCTTGTTGATGAGGTATTCAAGGGAAGGATAACGATCCGCCATGCAGGTCTGTCGCCCGTTGAAACCGATAACAAAAAAGACTTGCTTAGGGAACAGTTGCGTAACTTCTATTATTCCCTCTTGAGACAGGGCATGAAGAAATCCAGAATACCATCTTCGTGGCTTGAGGCATTCTTCCTGCTGGAGACATACCTTGAGAAGATAGACAACGGCAAACGTCAATTAGTGTTCCTTGATGAACTGCCATGGATGGATACTCCCCGTTCCGGATTCATGACGGCATTGGAGTCTTTTTGGAACGGTTGGGGATGCCACAGAGACAACTTCATGCTTGTAGTATGTGGATCGGCTACGTCGTGGATGCAGGATAAACTCGTCAATAACCATGGAGGACTGTACGACAGACTTACTTACGAGATTAAACTTTCGCCATTCACTCTGAAGGAATGTGAGCAGTATTTTAAGGCTGCCAATGTGCAGATGTCCAGGTACGACATTACTCAATGCTATATGTCCATAGGCGGCATACCTTATTATCTTGGATATTTTCAGACGGGCAAGAGCTTTGCACAGAATATTGACAATATGTTTTTTGATGCAGGCGCACGACTGACGGCTGAATATGACCGGTTGTTTACTTCCGTGTTTACACGTCCCGATGACGTGAAGAGAATAGTTGAGTGTCTAAGTGCACGCAACTACGGTTTTACAAGGAACGAGATAAGCGATATTACGAAACTGTCCAACAATGGAAATCTCACTAAGATGCTATATGCCCTCATTGCCAGTGATTTTGTTGTTAAATACGTTCCCTTTGGGCATAGTAAGCGTGAAGAGTATTATAAACTTGTCGACCCATTCTGCATATTCTATATCCGTTTTGTTCTAAACAACAGCAAGGCGGACAAAACCTTCTGGATACACAATGAAAATACACCTGTTATTGTTTCTTGGCGTGGAATAGCTTTTGAAAATGTCTGTCTCTCTCACATTAAACAAATAAAACATGCCTTGGGCATTGACGGCGTGGCAAGTTCTCAATCTTCGTGGGCATTAAAAGGTGATGATGAGCATAAAGGCGCACAGATTGACCTGCTTATAGATAGGGCAGACCATGTGCTTAACCTTTGTGAGATGAAATTTTACAGTGATGATTTTACTGTAGACAAGGATTACTATCGGAAGCTTCAGTATCGTCAGAAGTTATTGTCAGACAGACTGCCAAAGAGAACAGCCATACATCAGACGCTTGTTACTACCTATGGTCTTAAATACAACGAGTACAGCGGTATATTTCAGAATGTCGTAACCCTTGAGGATTTATTTGCCATCTAAAATCGGCAGACAGTGTCTGCTGAATTTGCATTCTTCTGTCACAATGCATAAGCTTTAGCTGCACTCGGCATAACCCAAGCAAGCTTGGTTCTGCACTCGTTTGCAAAATCTTTGCGAACACCAAATACGATTTTGCGAACACGGAGGGCAGATTTGAGAAAATAACGAGACATCTTGCCTTGCATTCGTGTTCGCAAAATGTTCGCAAAAAGAAAATCAGCAACCTAAGAATCGTCTTAAGTTGCTGATTTTCAGTGTGGACCAGCTAGGGCTTGAACCTAGGACCTCCAGATTATGAGTCTGTTGCTCTAACCAACTGAGCTACAAGTCCGACTTATTCTTCCTCCCATGAGAGAGAGGAAGATAAGTTTACGAGTGCAAAGATAATCGCTTTTGGGCAATTATCCAAATATTTTTTGGAAAAAGTCTTTTCCCTATTGGGTAACAGCATCCAATGCACGCCAGTGATCTTCGGTCATGCTATAGGGCGTGAACAGGCAAATCCCTGCTGCACCGGCTTTCATGGAGCCTTTCACTGCTGTTGCGATTTCAGATGGGAGCAGACCAGAATTCTCGGGATCTACTACGTTTGCCTTGTTCTTCCAGTCCTTGCAGATAAATAATCCACTGTAAACGGGCGTACCTTTCTTCTTCTCGCTTTTCACTTCCTCTTTGGTTATTTTCCCTAACCAAGACGCGGGCTCCATATAGAAGTCGTTGTAGTTCATGGGGAAGACGGCATCAAGGTCCCATTTATTCCATTGCTGGCGAACCATCCATTCCGCATGGCTCTTGGGTCCTGGGAAGACATCCGCGCTCATCTTCTTGCCGCAGGCATGTACGGTGGCACAGATCTTGTTCACAAGATTGGTGATAGCATCACAGCGGAACTGTGCCCACGCCTTGACTTTGGATGGGTCCTTGACCTTTCGGATGTCAATGCCTGACTGCTGCTTGAAGGCGTTGACGCAGTTGTCACAGTAGCAATAATCTGCATTCGGATACTCTTGATCCATCACGAGATTGTACTTGCTCCATAACCCCTTGGCTAAGATCACGTCTGCATAGCGGATATAGTCAAGTTGTATGTAGTCGACATCTGGCAACTTGGCGATTTCAGCAAATTTCTTGTTGAGCCATTCGATCACCTCAGGGTTCCTGGGATCGAGGGTTGTGTAATACGAAACGTAGGCAGGATGATCGTAGGCAGATTGACCGAGCCGGTTGACAGTATACCAAGACTTGTCATGACCGCCTTGTACCATAGTTGGAATCCATGCATGGTAGATCAGCCCTTCCTCATGTGCGATCTTTGAGGCAACGGCGATCTTCTTCTCGTCCATGCCACAATTGACACAGACACCCACGACGCCATGCTTTTTCCATTGCTGGAAATCGCTTCTTAACGACTCTGCCGTCTTGTTGTTATCATATCCCAGCCATACATAAACTGGGATGGTTGCCATACTCTTAACTGTACAAAAGATAATTGTTAATAAAATAAATAGCTTCTTGTTCATGGTTTGATCCTTTCTTTTTGCAAAGGTACAATTTTTTTGTTTAATAAATGTAGCATTGAGAAAGAATTTCATCGGATTATGGATAATTTTACGTAACTTTGCACTTGCATGTAGGTTGTGCAGGGAGTCTTGCACGGAAATATAAGGTGGATTACATTGGAAAATTATATAAAAAATATCATTTTCGATTTAGGAGGAGTGCTCGTCGGGCTTGATGCCCAGCGGTGCATGGATGCCTTTGAGAAAATCGGGGCTAAGGATATTTCCTTTTATGTAAGGGAGCATCGCACGGAAGATCTCTTTTGGAAGACGGAAGTGGGTCAATGCACGGTTGAGGAGTTTTGTGAGGAGGCCCGGGAAAGGGCTCATTGCAATGCCACCAACGAACAAGTGGTATGGGCCTGGAACCAATTGCTGACAACGATCCCTGATACCAAGAAGAAGCGCTTGTTGGAGCTGCGCCAAAAGTATCGCCTTTATCTGCTCAGCAATACCAATGTCATGCATTGGCGGTTGTGTGCAGACCAGCTTTTCCCATACGGGGATTATGGCGTGAAGGATTATTTTGACCAAGTGTTCCTGTCTTATGAGATGCATTTGGCCAAGCCCAATGAAAAGATCTTCCAGGAGACATTAGCGCAGGCGGGCATTCTGGCTGGTGAGACTTTGTTCGTTGATGATTCCATGGAAAATTGTGAGGCAGCCCGTAGGTTAGGGATCCATGCCCTCCATGAGTCGACAGGTGAAGATTGGATGGAAAAGATAAGGTAATGAAAACAATAAAGTTGAGTGATGGGAAGGTAGATATACAGCCTTGTGTCGCTACGATTGGCTTCTTTGATGGCGTGCATCGTGGGCATCAGTTCCTCATCCAGCATGTGATTGATGAGGCTAAGGCGGCTGGTTTGGAGTCGACAGTGGTCACGTTTGACGCGCATCCGAGGCAAGTGTTGCATAGCGACTTCGTACCGAAGTTGCTGTCTACCTTGGACATGAAGTTGATACAGCTTGCCAAGACGAATGTGGACAATTGTGTGTTGCTCCATTTCGATGAGGAGATGGCTCGGCTTTCTGCCCATGATTTTATGGAAAAGATCCTAAGAGACCGGCTCAATGTCCGGAAATTGGTGATTGGATATGACAACCGGTTTGGCCATGACCGTCAGGAAGGTTTCGGAGATTATGTACGATATGGCAAGGAATTGGGGATTGAGGTGATTCAGAACCAGGCATTAGCCGTGAACGGCATCAACGTCAGCTCTTCTGTCGTCCGTTCTTATGTCCAGGCAGGAGAGATAGAGATGGCAAATCAATGCTTGGGCTATCCTTATACGATCTTGGGAACGGTCGTCCAAGGCTTCCATGAGGGGCGCAAGCTCGGCTTTCCTACGGCAAACTTAGATGTTAAGGAGTTTGGACAGCTCATTCCTGCTCCGGGTGTCTATGCCGTGAAGGTGCGGCTCAAGAACTCGATGGAAATGAAACGGGCGATGATGAATATCGGGACACGTCCTACCTTTGATGGAAAGGATTTGACCTTGGAGACGCATATTTTCAATTTCCATCAGGATATCTATGGCGAGAAGCTCTTGGTGTCATTCATGCACCGTATTCGTGAGGAGCATAAGTTTGACCATCCGGATGATTTGGTCCAACAACTCCAGAAAGACGAGAAGTTGGTTGAGGAACAATTTGATAAAGAACTTGATCTATGAATAAGACTTGTAGAAATGTTTTGGATATCGTATGGTATTTCATCCTTTTCGTGATCATCCAGATACTCATGATGGCTGTCGTCCCAATGGTCTGGGATTTATGTAAAGGGGCTACTTTCAACATCGTGTTGAAGGACTTGAAAGCGGGTCCGATAACCTTGAATACGGCCATGCTGATCATTGCAAGTGCCGTATCCAGCGTGTTGACCTTGGCTGTCTTCTGGTGGCGTAAGTACAATAGCGTATCTCGCAGTTATATAGCAGGCCGTCCTTGGGCCACGTTGTTATGGGTCGTATTCTTGGCCTTGGGCACGTTGTTGCCTTCCATATACATCGATGACGTGATGTCCTTGGAATTACCTTCCTCTACAGAAACCGTCTTGCAGGGACTGATGAGTGACCGTTGGGGGTATTTGGCTGTGGGCATTTTAGCCCCGCTTGTCGAGGAAGTAGTCTTCCGGGGAGCGATCCTAAGGACGCTTCTGAAGATGTTTGACCGTCGTTGGCATTGGATCGCCATCTTGATCTCAGCCTTGATCTTTGGCGGTGCCCATGGCAATCTGCCTCAGTTCGTACATGCAACCCTCATCGGGCTTTTGCTCGGGTGGATGTATTATCGTACGGACAGCATTGTACCTGGAGTGGTTTTCCATTGGGTGAACAATACGGTAATCTATGTGATCTACAATCTGATGCCGCAAGTGGCCGATAGTCGGAATTATGCTGACATCTTCCAAGGCAATGAGCGGGCTGTGTGGATGAGTCTTCTTTTCTCTCTCTGCATCTTCCTGCCATCCTTGTTTCAATTGAATCTTCGTCTGAAGAAAGCAAATCAATGATAACTCATTTATACTTATATCATACATGAAAATATCAGTAGTAGGATCGATCCTGGCTGCCTGTTTGATGACAGGACCAGCCGCAAGGGCACAAAAGACTGTTTCTTTGGAAGATTCAGCCTCATACGAGAAACGTATGGAATGGTTTGGCAAAGCAAAATTGGGCATTTTTATCCATTGGGGGATCTATGCGGTCAGAGGAGTTTCCGAGAGCTGGTCGTTCTATAACGAGTACCTGCCATACGATGAGTATATGTCTCAGTTGAAAGGCTTTACCGCCAAGAAGTATGATCCCAAGGCCTGGGCGTCGCTCATTAAGGAGAGTGGGGCACAGTATACGGTGATGACGACCAAGCATCATGACGGTGTTGCTTTATGGGATACGAAGGCGGGGAACCTAAGCATGAAGAAATGCACTCCCGCCAAAAGGGACTTGATCGCTCCTTTCGTGGATGCTGTACGGTCGGAGGGACTGAAAGTGGGGTTGTATTATTCCCTGCTCGACTGGTCGAACGAGAATTATCCAAACAAGACCAAGACCCAGCACCGTTACACGAACGACCCACAGCGCTGGGATAAGTTCGTGAAGTTTAACCTTGCCCAGCTGTCTGAGCTGAGCAATACCTTCAATCCTGACTTGTTCTGGTTTGATGGGGACTGGGAGCAGACGGCAGAGGCATGGCATGCCCCAGAGATCGTGAAGATGCTTCGGGCAAAGAACCCGAACGTGATCCTCAACTCTCGTATCCAGGGATATGGCGACTATGCGACACCGGAGCAGGGTATCCCAGTAGTGCGCCCCAAGAGTAAGTACTGGGAGCTATGCCAGACGATCAACGACTCATGGGGGTATCAGCCTACAGACACGAACTTCAAGAGTCCCTATCAGGTGCTGCGCACGTTCTGCGACTGCTTAGGCAATGGAGGGAACATGCTGTTGGATATCGGCCCGAGGGCTGATGGCACAATTCCTCAGCCGGAAGTGGATGTCCTGAAAGAGTTGGGACGCTGGACAAAGAAGCATCAGGAGGCAATCTACGACACTCGTGCGGGTATCCCTTCTTATTGTTTCCAGGGCTATACAACCTTGAATAAGGCAGGGGACATCTTGTATCTTTATATCCCTTACCGCCCACATGGCGTGGTAGAGGTCAAAGGCTTGCTCAATAAGGTGAACCGGGTTTGGGTAGTCGGTAACGGAACTATGCTGAATTATAAGCTCTATAACAAGGCATACTGGAGTTCTACGCCGGGCAATCTGTATATCGACGTTCCTGATTCTGTCTTAGATCCTCAGATTACGGTCTTGGCTGTCCTGTTGGATGGACCCGTGAAGATCAGCAATGGGGAGTGGCAGGTGATCACTGCCAATTAGCCAGCGTGCGGGAGGTGACCTTTCGTCTTGCAGGAGATGGTCTTTTGCAAGCCGAAAGATGGCCTTTCGGGCGGTTGGAGATGACCTAATGGAAGGTTGGAGATGACCTATTAGAAAAAAGAAGGGGCTGCTTCTCACGATTGAGTCGCAGCCCCTTTTCTACGTTAGTATGTTATGAAAAATTTGAGAGAAT